>BNJU01001721.1_pt1 | contig 281875 bp, 352 predicted proteins | sample 8539281 | NCBI WGS metagenome assembly BNJU01 (sample SAMD00202456, study PRJDB9452) | human saliva metagenome | isolation source: human saliva | place: Japan
TCCTAAAGTTTATTACTCCCAACAAAGGGACAAAAAAGCTCCCCCAGTCCTCTAAGGTTTACTGGGAGGCTTTTAACAGTCAAATACTTTGATGAAAGATCAAACATTGAAATTCAGAAAGCACAGGCTACCCACCACCAAGATACTCATTGACATATTATCCTGGGGGTGAGAATCACTACCAAACTTATGATTATCTATCTAGGCCTATCTGGTGGTTCCAGTTGGAGAATTTCACGATACTGAAGAACTGTCAAACACAGTTATTATCCATGAAGATATAAACCAGAACATTGTAATAAATACTACGAATTAACCCAACATATTAATTAAAAGCATTACTTCTAACGAGATTAAAAATCTCAAATCTAGATATTCTTTTGAAACAAATAGAAAGGTATGAACTCGACCTACTGTGTATCTGCTGGAAGTAAATCTTCTTATCTTGCTGACTGCTATTTACTCATTAAAACCTATAAAACAGAAGGAATGCATAGCATTCTTCTTGATGATGAATTAGTGCAACACTTCACCTTCATTTACAATATGGAATTTTTACCTTTTAAAGAAATATCACGAAATATGATGTTCAAGGTTTTTTACTACCTGGATTTGTATCTTTGTTTGGAACTAGCTATAAAAATAACATATTTAATTGATGAGATAGATTCTGTACATATCGATGAAAACCAGATATTCGGAAAATTAAATTTATTTCTAGAAAAGAAAAGGCAAAGCAACATACGAAAATAACAAAATACCTCTAATGACTGAAGATAAGAATAAGAATTTGCTTAGACTAATTTTGATTTTTATTCAACGAGACAATTTTCTGAAATAATAAGCATATTTGATATGATATAAATCTCGGCAGAATAACCTAAGATATTTTTGAATGGAAGCTTAAAGCAGAACACTTCAAGCAATATGCATTTAGATGGCGATGACTCATCATAACTTTATAAAAGAAAATAATCCTTACATTTATGAGCAAAGATAATCCTGAAATGTTTGCATTTACTCATTTTAAAAAGTGTGGATAATAAAACGTTTCTGGCATGATCTATTTTAATTTCAATGGATATAACATATCTCTTGCTAGAAAAGGAGCTTCTCCACCAAATGAGATAAATTACTCCAATAAAAGAGATCGGAAAAGCAGGGGAAATTTATTTAACAAACACTGAGATTTTTATTTCGTATAATTTTGAGGATTGGTTCAAACCAAAAGAAAACTTAACAATGTTACATGGTTTATGATGCATTATATGGAGCTTTTTAGTTGCATTAGCACATAAAATTGATCCTGACTGCTGGTTCCAAACAATAAAGATTTACTGACCAGCATCTAAAAATTCGCTATAATACCTCAAACCGAGGAAAACGAATAGAAAATACTCTACGTTATCCTGGTGGCAAAGCTCGATTTGCCCCAGTAATTAATTAAACTCAATTGAAAATAATCTTCATGGGCACTACATAGAACCCTATGCACGGGTGGGGCTGGGTGTCGCTCTTGGTTGCTGAAGTGGTTACTGCGACGATATTCATATCAGCGATTTGAGATTTGGCTGTCTATCATTTCTGGAAATCCATCACTGAACAAACGGAAGATTTCATTCGCAACTAATGATACGAAAGTAACTGTTGAAGTGGCGCAAACAAAACAGACTCAGAGATGTCTCTCCTTTAGGTAGTGGTTTCTGCGGCATTCTTTCTTAATCGTACCAACCGTTGACATTCTGACAAGCTGGTGTTGTTGTGGACTCAAGTCAAACTGGTAATTACAAACTGAATTGCCGTTTTTAATAAAGCGGATTTAACTCAGCGAATGGAAAGAATTGGTGGTGACAGCATATTCATGTATACCAATTTTGATACTGAGGAATGAGCTTTCTGCTTGCAGTGGTAACATTCACTGCTAACTCCACTAGGTATCGATCCACCGCCACTATGAAAAGGGCGAGCTTTATCGTGACTTCATTACCAACATAAGGACCACACGTTGCTGTCAGATTATTGACCAGGTAAAGTATGCATTGTTTGTCTCTTATGATAATCACCCGCAAACATTAGAGAAATTTACCACCAATACCATAAAAGTGAATGCTCGCTGGATTACTCAGCTAATAAAAGATGGCTTGACTGAAATTGTTGTTACGGTGATAATCTTATCTTGACCGCCCTCGAGGCGGTTTCTTCCATCTACACAAACTCCCCTCATGTAAATCTATATAGATCTGATTTGGATAAATAGACCTAAAAACACCGCACTTTTCTGCCTTTTCTGCACTTTTCAAAGAGTCGCGGCCTGTTGCCTCTGCGCATCAAAACAAGCAAACAAAACAAAATTCTTTTCTTTAAAAATCAGTAAATGCTACTAAGTAAGGTGTTTCTGACCTACGTGAAATGCGGTGCAAGCGCAATTAAATCTCTACTTAAGTAGAAATAATCCACATCAAAGCGAGATACACAAAAAGCAACCAAGGCGCTAAATGATGATGTACTCTTCAGTTTGAAAACACGAATTAACTCAACATCACCGATTGAGTGCGATTTCAAAAGTCGGCGACCGGAAAGTGTTATAAAAACGACTTTACCGGAATCAAGTTTGTGGTCCATTCAGAAGTGTGGGTTTGAAAAGAAGAGAGGATATTATTTCGAGGTGGACGATTTGTTTGCCATACATAAAGATTGTCGTTCGACAGTAAAAGCGGACAACAACAAAACAATAAGAATCTTTCACTAAAGCCAACATGGTGAGGAGAGCTTGAGATAAAGGTTTACAAGCAAAGCCGAAGGCAACGCTCTTTCAACAATACACGATTAAAACACATCGACCAACATACTGCAGCGCAGTTAAGACGGCGGTGAGAATGACCGACTCACCGATTAATTAGCGATAAGTAGTTAGGAAGTAAGTGACTTATGATGTTGTTGTGATAACACGCCAGTCGATGGATCGCATGATAGCGATGAACGGATGGAGAAACTTACATTGATGAGTGTGAATGCTTACGGAGGAAATGCAAACAAAGCCAATGGGTGGGAATATAGCTGAAACGTAAGCGACCGAACAAGTCTTTTATTGCAATATTGAACAAGCCGATGACTCGTATAGTGAGGGCCAACAGCAATGTGTTTTGATCACAGAAGTTGGAAGTAGTGAAAATCAGTCCCCATTTGGGCGAACAGAAGTAAACGAATAGAAGTAGAAATAGAAAACTAACAAAAGGCGGCATGAGAGCAAACTATGCACGTCTAGCGTGACGTAAGAAACGCTGACATACCGGAAGACGAAAGAGTGGAAATTGGTAAGTGAACAACATAAAGGGATTTTGCGAAAGCACAGCTCTGATGTTGAGCAAAGTCGGTATAGGGGATGGAGCAATGAAACGTATATCACACTAATACGCGAGTCACAGAAAGAAGTCAGAAAGTGAGTGAGGCACTCTATATATGAGATCACGCACCTGGCGGCAGTGCGGTAACTGGCGGATGATGGGCGTAAAGTTTTGCAGCAGTTAATGGCGTCAAAGGTTTAAAGTTTTGGGGATCATAAAGTCAAAAGTGTGGATTTCAAAGCGTACTCAGCAGAAAGTGAGTCCAAGCGCGCAGAAACACAAATGCAAGACAAGGGTGCGCTCTGAGAATGGCAAAGCTATGGAAAACAAAGCGAGGTTGATGGAAGAGAAAGCAGCCTATCTGAAAGAGAGATAGAAAATATCAAATGGGGCTGTATTAAAGATGCCAGTTGAAAATGGAAATCTTGAGCCGGAATTGTGCTTATAGATGTTGTTCCACACTTGAGCAGGTAGTCGTTACAGCAAAAATACGAGTCGGGAGTTGCGGAGCTATTTCCACCACTGCTCCTGAATAAATTGATGTGCATGACGAGGCAATCCTCTCCAAAGCAGCGCTCATATTTGTAACGAAAAGAGAATCGTTGAAATCAGTCCACTTTGGTTGGGTGATCTAAAACTTCCATCAGCTGAATAAGAGGTGTAGAAGATGCAAACGGATTGTTGGACTTTTGGCCCCATGCGCCTAATGTTTTAATGCAATGAGGCGCCGTAGTAAAGATTTCCTGACCGGACTTATTTAAGTCATAAGTAACTAAGATGTTATTTTTCATAGCTTCTCCCTTTGGTGATGTTGTGGTTGGCGAAATTATATTCCTGTATGTGTTGTGGTAACAATAGGGCAGAGCCTTACAAGCATAAAGAAACACCTTATTCAACGGCTCTTGTGTTTGCGCCTAGCTGACAAAGAAATGCGCGGGTCCGCCGAAAGGCGTATTATCGATTAACGGTGTGTGATTACTGTAGCGCATGGGTTCGAATCCTACGAGTCACGCCACAATCTCCACGAGCCGAGTATGCTTAAAACTTATACGAGTTTCACCATTTTGGATTTCCTTATGAGTTGTAGCCCCTCGTCGAGGAGCTTTTGATTGAAAATGATACAACAACGATTTACACCGCGCTAAACGAAAAGCCAGGCACAGCAGAACAAATCATCCGTTAAGGTAAACGAAAGACTTACTGCGATTGCATCTGTTGTCCACGTCGATGATTGTTGCGACGCTTTTGTCGTCATTAAGCTTCACCGCCGCGCGAGCATTTCCGATGGCAGCAGACTATGGCGACCACGCGGTAAAGCGAAAGCACGTCTCCGCAGATTAAGGAGCGCAAGGGCAAAACGCTGGATGGATGGCAGAGATTTGGCGATCGCAGACGAGATTCGTCTGAAAGCCGTGTTTACCTTGCAGGCAAGAAACGGCAAGATTACGGGCGGGCCTGCAATGGCAAAGTAAAGACTTACGCGTTATTACAAAAGTCCAGCCGCATGAGCGCGGACTGGGATTTGTTGCTATTGAGTGCATCTACGACCGAGGAAAGATTAAAAGCGGCTGGATAAGCAATAATCCACTGTGATGAGAGCTTGTGCGAGGTTGAGATAGCGAGGCGCAGGTTAAGCGATCCGACCTGGATTTAACGCGCAAGTGCCTACATAAATTTTACAGCTGCGGGCATCAGGATTTGTTGTGAGAAAGTTACAAACAGCATGGGAGGAAAACCGGCTGGAGGCTGGATATCGCACACAGATTGAAGAGAGCGGAATAGTGTGAATCAGAGCTTGAGGCGGAAAAATCCCGTGATGATGCGCAAAAACGGTGACGAATTAATGATTGACGCTATCAATGACGCAGTTGGAGCTTTGAGCAATGATGATTTAGAGCTCCAGTGGCTAGCGTTTGGCGCCGTGCGTGGGATAAATTAAGCACATTCACGCGATTCGAGCGATCGAGGTCGTGGCAGAGAGAGTTTGAGGAGATAAGACGATGACAGCACAAAATACGCCAATGAGTGTCTGGTGCTAAATCACTCCAAGGATAACGAATCATCCGGTTATCACCGAAAAATAAAATCTCTGGTGAAACACAAATGCGAGCAACATTTGACGACAAAGCGTATGCAGGTGTTAATAGCGAAACACAATGTTACGCAATGCGGTCGATGGAGTGTTAGTATTTTAACGCGCGCCTGTTGTAAGCCGCCAATTACCGCTACAAAACGGATTGTGTGCTTTGTATCGTCCCATATCAAAACCGCAAGGAGACAGGCTCGATTTCGGATCGGCTATAGGGTTTATTCAGCTGTTGCAACAGCGGCATGTCGGTTCCCGGAAGCGACTTGTATCGCTACCGGTTTACAAAAAGCAGTGAGTCAAAAGGACTTTATCAACGGGTTTTATTTTTGACTGAGGAACAAGAGCCGAGAGAAATGACGAAAATCCGAGTTGGATATTGCGCCTATCTTCAGCTCGTTAATGGATTACTCCGCCGAGCTACACACGCAGGAGCCATGATGATGTTGTTAAACACGCTGGCACTTCTGAGTCGAGACGTTTAGGAAGCTTTGGTGTGTGGCGCGGCAACTTTGCGGGAGACATGGCATTAAAACAGTACTTAAAGTGTTGACCCAGCCAAACAGGCTCCGTTATCCGTTGAGATGCAACAAGCGGTATTAGCAGATCAAGCAATCGTTAAGATGCAAAGACGGTGGGTTTGACTATCGAGATAATCACATCAGGACAGAGATTTGCCGGTATGAAAGTCGATGCCGAGACGTTTGAAAGACTCAAGAAAAGCATTGCCAAAACGAAAGAAACACATTGCAAGAGCTTTGCGATAATGGGTTTGAAGTTTACGCCGGAACAATATCAAGTGCTTGAAACACTAGAGGCGACATCACTGAAATCTACTATATTTGCTCCGATATTTGACGGTCCGGAGTTTGATCGATCCGCATCGAAAACGTACAAGAAATATGTGGTGTTTGAGATGAAAATTCGTCGAAGAGGCAGTGGAATACGCAGTTAACCATGAAGACTTTCAAACGATATATAAAATCCTCATCAAGCAGAGTTTGCGCGATGATGGACCATAAAACGCGTCAACATGGTATTGACTGCTGGCACGAGCTCTGGAGTAAAATGTACCGAGATAAGCTAGATGCTCAATGTGTCTAGACTACTACTGAGGCAAAAGGTGATGCAAAGATTTCCGCTTCTGCTAAAAGTGCCGGTGCATGAGATGCTAGAATTTGGCCTGTTTGGCTATCAATCGCTGAGGGGTATCAAATACACAGAAAAGGGATTGCTGAGTCGAGGACAAGCTATAAAAGCTCAGTAGTCTATCTCGTGGTTTGGCGCTCAAGAAAACAGCGAGCGCCGTGAAAATGTGGATACAAGGTGAGTGCGAGATATTTGCAATGCCGTCTCGCAAGCTAATCGTGATACAAATGCACTTGTGATATCAGCGCTCACCCATTTTAGAAGACAGACGGAAGATAAGCACAAAGGCTACCGACATCCAAAGTGCAAAGGCTCATGTAGGCTTTGGGATTGCGAGGAAGCGCATTGATTTTTGATTGTCCCACCATGCTTGAGCCTGATTAAACCGATGGGAAAATGAGGAAAAACTAATTGATTTAGTCGGCTTCGATCACAGAGCAGATTGACGACAAAGCGGTTATTAAGCGAGATGACCGACAGTGATTGATCAAACAGCGTGTCCGGTGCGGCTCAAGATTATTATCAGAAGCTGTGCGCAAATGGATAAAACTGAAAGGCCGACATGGCGGGAATAAACAAAGTAATCTTGTCCGGCAGCAGGCGATGACCTGATGTCACGCCATGCCGAGATACGTCGATGCGGTGACAAAAATCGGTGTGGCCCGGCGGCTGGAACGAGTAAAAGCACCGGCGAGCAGCCGCCGAAGTGACTCAGATGGCACTCTGTTGTGTTCTATCGTCGCTCGGCAAATGGCTAGCTGAGCATACCTACGCTGAGGCTCAAAGAGACTTTATGTTGAGCGGTTGAAAACCCGAAAATGGCAGAGACCAAAACGGGCCGGATCAGCTATACAGCGGGGTTATTGGGGATGTGTTGCGATGCTTGCATTAGCCGGCAAAGCGGTGATAGCAAGACCAGACGTCACCAGCTGACAGCCAAAAAGCCGGAAGAAAGTGCTGGCAACACGATGATATTCCGTTCTGGGTTCCAAGCCACTATTCGTTGGTGGCTTTTTATTAGAGGTAAAATGTGCTGGTTCAAAAATGCGATGATTTGTCAGCAACTAAATCATAATTTGACGAGGCTTACGAGACAGGATTAAATTACGCAGTCGTTTACTCGCCTGCAGCCATCCGATAGTACGCGTCTCGGCTGATCCACCGCGCAAAGATGGCGGATTGTTGCACCACACAGCAGAATGGAAACGGTGACTTAATGGTGCAGAAAAACAACAAAATCCTGACCAGCGGAAGTGGTGAAGCAAAGCTAGGCCGTAAGGCGGATGAAAGACACGAAAAGACCACGGGCGAAGATCAAGAAGAGTCGAAAAACAAGCAGCAAAAGATGATGTGATTGTATGCTCTTTATTCTTATCGCGCATTCCGGTAAATGTCAACATACCGCACGCTGGATTGATACCACTAAAAACGACTTAATTTACGTTGACGCGTCATCATCCAATCGCGCGGAAAGATGTGTTGGCTTTGTTACGTAAAACTCTTGGTGAGTTTACCTGTAGTACCGCTGGCATTTAAAAATGAGGAGCCAGCAGTCGTTATGTCCCGATGGATTGCTGACGAGGACGCACCGGAATGGCTGATCGTAAAAGAGGACTTGGAGCTACAGTAAAAGCCGAGTGATGGGTGTTGATAAATGTAAACAATGACTTAGCGAGAGGAAATTTTTAAGCATGGCTGATCGTGGGTTTGTTACCAAAATTAAGCGCTGGAGTGGGAAAAGCAATCTATCGTTTGTGCTTAATAATAGTGCACTTTAAAGAGCGATTAAGAATTTACGAGATCAAATCCGTGAGGAAAAATGACGACATCCTGAAGAGAGGTATCGCTGGCGTTGATGCGGAGTTTTATCTGTGTGACGGCGACACTTTCCGAACTTGTTAAAATCGGTTAATGGGTTCGGTGGCGAGAAAAGAACGTTTATAAGCAATTTCCACCAACAACAGCCATGCTACGATGGCTTTTATTATCAAAGTGAGTGAGTTAAATGCGCATCCACTGTGGTGGAGAGAGCGTACTGCGTAGGATGTAGCGATTAGCAAATGCGGCAAAAACCTTAAAAGAGTGTGCCGATAGTGCCGAATAGTCAAATAGCAGCGAAAATTAATCAATTTGTGCGGATCACGCTTGAAAGATCTAACCTAATTTGTTGATTAAATACTTGCCAAAGTATTGAGATATGTCAACAGCAAGTTTGAAAAAGTTAAATTGGGCATTGATCCTTTTTGTCGACATTGTTGGTGTATTTTTCGTACACGACTAAAGAGCGGATTTACTGAGTGACAGTGGGCGGGCGACATTGCATTTTGTGATTGATAACCGCGTATGGATGACTTTCAAATATAGTTAGCACCGTAAAAAGTACGGTTGAATGGAGTGAAGAATGAGCGAAATTAATATCAATATACATTACTCTAAAGATATGTTTTATCGCCTCGTTTGCAACTCAGACTCGCAGGCCTGGGTTTGCTGGCGGCTGAGCGCACGATAGCAAACTCAAAAGAGCACTGGATTTTGCGAGTGCAGACTTGCGCAAACGATGCTGTATCAATAGCAAAAAGAGGTCGCTCATGCGTCCATACCAGCCATTTACATGGTGATTTTAGCATTAACGTGGGCTATCGTACTCGATTTAGCGACAAAGCAAGATCTACAACACAGCAAGACCGCTGGTTAATGTGTTGCCGCCGGTTAATTACACAGGGTGCCTAATAATGTTTGTTTTGGGCTTTGTTTGATGGCCTACAGGGAAAGGTTGGTTTACAGATGGAAATTGTGCGTGTGACAGTTTGTATTGGCAGCAGTCCACTACCGCCGACCATAAATGCGGTCTGTCAGTAAGGAGGAATTAGAAATTATGCCAGTGGTGTGTGAGGAACTTAAAAAGTAGAGAATTGAAATCAAAAACGTTGCCGATCTCACTAGACTGCATTGAAGGGTGTTCCGCCGATGTCATTGATAATACGGCAGCGGTAGAAGTTAAAAATATGCGAGGAAAGAGCGATTAATGAGTGCTCGACGGGTTTTGTGATAACTGCGACTATGGTATTGAGGAATAGAAAGAGACGCCTAGTGGTTGCATTGTTGTTGTTTTGCCAATATCAGCTGACGCGGGTGTTAGAAATCCGCGCGAAATGATGTCACAGTAGTTAACGATGACTTTAGTTTATGGGTTTGAAGTACGGACAAGGAATTTAATCAGGAGTTAGAGATTATAAAAGGCGATCTGACACTGAGATAAATGCCTGACTGAGTGATTATCTTTGGGAGAGTCCTCGCCCTCTTGCCGTTAGTATTGACCATGACTTATTGTTTTGGTGCTGTGTGATTGTGTCCGCTGTTTTGCGGTGCACATGAGATGGCTGAGCTAGGGCGACGAATCAAACGCCAAGAGGAGTATTTATTTTTAATTTGAGGCTATGAGCTGTTGGAAGTGTAAATGTAGAAACAGATTACGGGTAATGGACGGTGAAACGCTACATCGATGAGCGAGGTGCGGGCACAAGCGATGAATGGACTGTCGTGCAGAATCAAAAGCACACGGTCACACAAGAGGCGAGCATTGAGAATCGTCAATATTGAGTTGAGAAATGCAAGGAATGTACCCTGAACAGTTAAAAAGTAATTTGAGGTGCCCGACATATTGAAAGGATAGATGTAATGGAATAACAGCCAGCATTATTATTAAGCAAAGCTCAAGTGATTGAGAGTACCACCTTGAGCCACACAACAATTTGGCGTATGATGAAAAAGCGAAACATTTCAGCGTAAAAGCGTCTATGGGTCGTGTAGCATGGCGCAAATCTGGCATTGATAATTGGCTAGCGAACGCGCACTCAAAGCACTTTCTTTCTACTGACGGGTAAAAATGACGGTAAAAGCAAATAGCGTTATCTTTCACTCCTTTCTGTTTCAATTATGTTATCTTCTGAGTTAATAATCGAGTGGGAGATAAAAATCACTTTTCTGATGCTTTTAAATATTTCAGTAACTCAAATAAAGCCTTGGCGTATCAGGCTCTATTTATTCATTATAATTACTAATCAGCGCATTATAAAAATAATTTTAGATTTTAATGAATTGAGACGTTGTGCTTGTTCTTTTGACATTTGAATTCTGCTCATCGCAAAGGAATGATTACATCTCTCGGTGTAGAATGTCCAGCATTCACATTATAAACGATTGACGCCTATCTGAAAAGCTCTTCCAGCAAAAATTGATGTATACTCGTCATAATGTATTTTCATTCTGGCAAACTTGTCCAACGAAACACCATGTCCAGGAGACATCAAATAATCCATGGTCTTTTAAGACATGATCATTTTCCTAAATAATTCAGGGTGCCGTTTTCTCTTCACTCGTTTCTAAAAGTGAAATCCCTTCCAGTCACTCTAATGAGGAGAAAAAGACTATATTTTCACATAAAGAAACAGTGTCCTCAAAATCTAGGTTATCATATCATAAATTGGCTCTAAGCACCACCCAATATCTTCCCTTTAAATATTGGAGTTGACCCTTTTAATAATTCAAAGCCCTTATTAGGATAGCTACACATTTCTATCAATAGCGACCTTTCTCAAAATCCTCTCTTTCTTGATACCACATCATCTTGGACGTATTCCTTTCATTTCTTTCCTGTAGTCGCAGTTCTTCAAATATTATTGTTGGTATGTAGCAACATATTTTAGGAAAACTCTCGCATACATCAGAGTAAAATGACTTGCTCAAAAAGAGTCTTAATGCAGAGCTTTATGCAACATAAAGTGATTGTATCGTGGTATCCGAGAAGCTACAAAATATGTACCTGTTTGCGACACTCTAACTCATTATTCTCAAAAGATAGAGTAATAATCTATAAGTATCTTCACCACCAATCGCACATAAAATCTCATCAATTGGAGTCAAATGTCCATAAATGCAGTCAATAGGTCTTGAGCCTCTGCATTCAGGATGATCTCATTCTACATCTTAAGCGCGGTAGGTAGAAATTCGAGCTGAGTCCACTGTGTGTTTTAATCTCCTCCACCCCAAAAGTGGGTTCCATGTTGAATGAGTGCCACATGAGTTCCGCTCGATTGGCTGACCAATAGAATGACTCTCATGTTCCTTCTCTCGATTATCCTATCGTTTAAAACATCTATGTTTAATATTCTCTGATGAGACTTATAACGATCAGAGACTTATCATCAGAGCACAGACTATGTGATGAATAATTATAAAAGTAGCGTGCAACTTGTTGTGCAGACCGAAACGATTAATCGACTAATTTTCTTTGAAAAGTGCTGGTGATTTTGGCGAGCGTATGCCGTTTAATGAGTTCTGAATTATATTTTCGTGCATCAAAGATGCACGATCAATGTGGCGTGCAACGTTTGCACCGGATAGAAACGTTAATGAAATAATTTGGTTTAAAAAGTGCGGTGGTTTTGGTAGTGTTTTTATGCGTTTAATGAATTTGGTGAGTTATGTTTTCGTGCATCAAGATGCACGCTACGATCTCAATGTGGCGTGCAGCTGTTGCCGCAAGTCATTGTTAGCAATGCCATTTCTCTTTCCTCAGTCAATTATTGACTAAAAATAGTCACTCACACATTTCCTAGTATCAGATTCTGATTATAAGACCAAATTTAGATGGTTCAACATCTTCCTCATAGTTTAAAAGATAAGCTACGTGAACATAACCATAAGACTTGCCTTGTTTTCTATTAGATAAATCTTGTGTAAATCCTTCATGAGCCGTTCTCAACCCGAACAACAATTAGGGTTTATTCTTTTGAGATTCTTCAACTGTATCTATACGGTATTATATGTGGACCGTCTTCCTTCCATATTGCTTGCGTAGAAGAGGAGATATAGTTAATAAAAACTTAATAGCTCTATCAATTAGTTACTTGCTCTGAATATAACTGAGAAATATTCTCGTCTTTCTTTTTCGCAATATCTCTTTCGATAACACGTGCTCGTACTTAAATTCCATATAAAAGAAAAAGCAGTAAAAACAACATAAAATAATATCGTTTTACTTTTCTCATTTTCAGTGATTATTTTGATTATCATTTAAATATTTTTACCCTTGCTACGCATGCCATTTTGTGCAAATGGGAGGCTCTCTTTGATGTACTCAGAATTTCACGGCATTCTACCACAGAAACACTGTTAACCTGGAAGTTATAAACAAGCACACCAGTCAATACAAAAGCGCAAAGACCGTGATCGATCCACCTTGTGGCGTGCGACTTGTTGCACGAATAGAACGTTAATGAAATAAATTTGTTTAAAAGTGCGTAGATGGTTTTGATGGATATTTTATGCGTTTAATCAATTTAACAGTGAATTATGTTTTCGTGCATCAAGGATGCGCTTACGATCTCATAAATTTCTCAATAAAATTAATAAGTTGTATAAAAATGGTTTAAAGCAAAGAATATCACCACAGTACTAATAAAAGTACGAAGATGATTTATGAGGATGAGATTTTCTACTGCATATTCTACCATAAGCCGTACTCAAAATCATAATCTACTTGCTCAATACGATAAGAAAAATAATTGGCTTCCAAATGATATGCATAACACCATATTTAGTTATATCACTTATGTCTTTAGGAAGAATTCCCTTCATCAGAGTATCTAATGCTGATATTCTTCTCTCTGTCTCCTCGTTAACATTTTCTTCTTTTAGAATTGAACAGCAATCCGCTCCTAAAAATCATATAGCTCAAAACCATTATGAAAGATAGCATAACTATCGTATAAAGTTTATATAATCCTAAGACATCTGGTGTTGGTATTTCTTTCGCATTAGTCTTTATGTAAATATTCCATACATATGGGTGCAGTCCCGATAATCGTTTAGTAAGGCATTCTTTGAAATCTTGGTTAGTCTTTTTAGTGAGGAACAAACCAAAGAGGCAGACCGTATCAGATTTTACAATAATAAGCAGACTCTTGTACAATATCACCTACCATCTCGAACCAATTTCTCTTCTTTTTGCTAGTTTCATATAATGACGTTTTCACTAAAATTTACTATTGCCTTATCTCCAATTCCTTTTCGGGTAATATTTTTATCTCATAACACCTGCTTTGTTTTTGCAATAAATTCTTCCTCAAACATTCTCCGGTTTGGATTAGCCACTAATTCATTTCCCAATAGCGACCAGTACAGTCCTCTTTTTATCATAAAGGAGAAATATTAACAACTCCTGCTAATAAAATTAGTAATATCATACTAAAGAAAATATTTTTCCTATTCATATTTGCTCTCCTACTCCAAACATAAAACCTACTTGAAGACACACTATTTCTCAAAAGGTATTTTTGAAAAACATCATAAATAGCACCATCAATAGTAAATTTTGGAATAATCATTAATAATGAATTTTTCTTAAAAGAAATTTGAGAGTTCTAAAGTGTTTTATACGTTTAATGAATTTGAGTGAGTTATATTTTCAGTGCGTCAAAAGATGCACGCTAGGAGTCGATGATTCTGCATTCAATCTGCTATCTACTATCTCGTCTTGCTTATATAGATATCTATTTGTAGTACTTTCAATTGTAGAGTGACTCATATTTTTATTCCTTATTATCAGTTTGTAAAATAAGCTCACCCAGCTGGTTTGATCTGGATAACGCTTTCACGAGTGTTAATTTCTGCATGTTCAAATCCATCGATGAGGCTCTATATCTTTTTCCTTATAGCGCAAAGTATATAATTTTACGCAAAGCATATGCTTCTCGGTTTCTAATAAAATACTCTCACTTACCGCTCCTCAGCTGAACGTTGCACATTGCACCTTAATTAGGAGTTTAAATTTTTAAATTCCTCAACAGATAAATAAGGAGTTCTACATATATTTCCTTTTCCTTCAGCAGTTGATACAATGTGTGGAAGATCTTTGTATTAAAATTAATTGCTTTATCTATTAATGCATTGTTATCTGTGTAAACTCAGAAAGAGTATGCCATTTTCTCTTGACAATATCCATGACAGTAGTCCTATAGAGCTCATGATGAAATAAAAAGAAAGGATGCGATCGATAAATAACACTCGATAATATCATCTGAATGATCTCTAACATCCATCACCTAAATTAGCAAAAATATCTTTTTCTCGTGAGCTCAGTTGTCCGGATCACGGTACTCCATGGTGGGGAAATTTTGGGGCTGGAGCTACAGGTCGCTGCCGTAATAAGTCGTCCGGGACGCTTTCGCGAACTCTTGCTTTCCTCTACTGTGATGAAGGTCGTCTCTAGATATTATTTTGTCCATCTAGCCTGTTATCAATTACTTCATCTTGTTTTATATAAAATATCTATTCAATATTACGTTCTATTGTTGGCAATGTCATTTCTTTTTCTCCTGATTAATTAAATAACTACCATCAGTTCTAATTGGATAACTCATGTCTCCACAAAGTATCAAATTCTATAAATCTATTTCGCTCAGCAGGAATAATATCTTTTTCTTCACACCATCACAAGGTAGCTGATATGAACATAACCATAAGACTTTACCTTGTTTTCTGATAGACAAAATCTTGTACAAACCATCATAAAGCAGAATCTTGTACCGAACAGCAATTAGGGGTTTATTTTTGAATTCCTCGACTGTCTTATAGATTATTATATGCAAATCTCTTCCTTCTGGCGTGGATCCAACTTTAGGAAATCAGAATCAATAAAACTTAATAAACTCTATCAATTAATTCTTGCTCTGAATATAACTGAGAAATATTCTCGTCTTTCTTTTCATGAAAATATCTAACACGTAACAAAAGCCCTTAAATTCCATATAAAGAAAAGCTAACAACAACATAAAATAATATCGTACTTTTCTCATTTATTGATTATTTTGATTATCATTTAAATATTTTACTCTTGCCACGTATCATTTTTGCAAATGGGAGGCTCTCTTTGATATATAAAATTTTACGGCATTCCTACCACAGAAACACTGTACCCATGAAATTATAAACAAGCACACAATCAACATAGAAACCAAAACCCTGATCCTAATCACAATGTAGCATGCAACTTGTTGCACGAATAAAAGACGTTAATACACTAATTTAGTTTGAAAAGTGCGGTGGTTTTGGTGGATGTTTTGTGCGTTTAATGAGTTAGTGAATTATATTTTCGTGCATCCAAGATGCACCTGCTGACTCTCAATGTGGCGTGCAACATTTGGCCTGACTAGATGACGTTTGATGTCGCTTAATTTTCTTTGAAGAGTGCGGTGATTTTTGGCGGCGTTTTTATGCCGTTTAATGAAATTTTCTGGATGTATATTTCGTGCATCCAAGATGCACGCTACGATCTCAATGCGTGTAGCAGCTTGTTGCTGAGATAAAGAAATGTTAATAAACTAATTTGGTTTGAAAAGTGCGGTGGTTTCGGTGGGTATTTTTATGCGTTTAATCGGTTATGTGAGTTATGCAAGTAGTGCATCGAAGATGCACGCTACGATCTCGTTTAATTAATGATTAATGACATTATACTTTGGGTGTGAAAGGTCTGATCATGAAAAATACCTCCCCATCATGGAATTCGGGAATTATCTGATCACTAATGATCTCTAATTTATAGAGGTATTTTCAGCAAAATCATGGCAATATCCTATTTATACCCTGGGCGCTAATAATACCCAAAACGGACAGTTCTCGATCACCAATTTTTATCTTACTACTTGATTTAAAATTTGTAAAGTAGAGTTCCCCGAGCTTCAAGCAACACATCATTTTGATAAATTTTCAACCAAAAATGCGGTTTTTCTTTGGCTTCTTTATAAAATTCTTCCTCAGTTGAATCGTCTATATGATAAATTAGAATATTTTTGTATAAACTTCATCGAAATATGTTCCCTATAAAAAGTGTGCCCATTAAAATTGAGTATCGTATTGACAAAATCTTTTACCAAACATTTTATTGACATTGTCAGCAGCTGATGTCCATTAAACGAAATAACAAAACACTTACTAAATTTCACGTGAGTGGGTTTTGTATTCAATCGTTTTGTCCATTTTCTGTTAATGGCGGGAATCGGATAATGATGAAAATCAAATTTGTCATCATTATAGATAGCATAATTAAAATAATAATACATAAATACGGCATCAGTAAAATATAGTCAAAATATGAGTAACAAAAATTTGAACATGGGCCTCCATATAAGAGTAGAGTATTCTAGAATTGTGCTAAAAGCATATAGTCAACAGGAGTACTCTAAAATCGTGATCCTAATCACAACGTAGGTTCAACCTGTTGCTCACGAATAAAGACGTTAATAAACTGTAGTTTTAGAAAGTGCAGTGGTTTTGGTGGGTGTTTTTATGCGTTTTAATGAATTTGGTGAGTTATATTTTCGTGCATCAAGATGCACGCTACCAATACTCAACGTGGCGTGCAGCATTTGCTGAACGATGTTAATAAAGCTAATTTAGTCTGAAAAATAGTGCGGTGGTTTTGGTAGGTGTATTCTTTTAATGAATTTGGTGAGTTATATTTTCGTGCATCAAATGCACACTACGGAGCTAAAAACGATTGAATAGATAATTTTTGAATTAAGGCTCTATTTAGAAGTGGCGGAACGGACGGGACTCGAACCCGCGACCCCCTGCGTGACAGGCAGGTATTCTAACCAGCTGAACTACCGCTCCGAATTAGAACTGAGATAAAATTTGGCGGAATGGACGGGACTCGAACCCGCGACCCCTGCGTGACAGGCAGGTATTCTAACCAGCTGAACTACCACTCCGCACAGGTGAGGTGCATAATAATGTTGAAGGATAGCAACGTCAACTCTCCGTCTGTTTGCCTAATCAGTGAACGATTCTTTTTACTGCAGGGTTTCCTCTTTGTGCAGCGATCCACAGGCAATTTTCTTTGCTTTTTGTTAATTAATTTGAGATATTCCAAATGAGCTTCCAGTTCTTCTTCTGTCGGTGTGAGCAAGCGTAAATGATGCGAAAAAGCCACCGCACTTTTTACCTGCTGATGCGTTACCGCTTGTTGAATGACATCCGCTTCGTTTTTCATCGAAATAAAACTGGTTTGCCCGCCGGTCGTGGCAAGGTAAACGTCGGCTAAAATTTCCGCATCCAACAACGCGCCGTGCAAGGTGCGCTTTACTGTTATCAATGCCTAAACGGGAACATAACGCATCCAAAGTGTTCTTTTGCCGGGATACATTTGGCGCGCCATCACTAGGTGTCGGTGACCGTCAAATATCGTTGGTTTTTATCGGCAAAGTCAGCTTACGAAATTCATAATCCATAAAGCCCACGTCGAAGGGCGCATTATGGATCAATAACTCGGCACCTTTGATGTATTCAATAAATTCATTCGCGACTTGGCTAAAATCCGGTTTATCCGCCAACATTTCATCAGTAATGCCGTGAACTTTAATGGCATCGGGGATCGACCGGACGATCAGGTTTAATATAAATGTGAAAATTATTGCCGGTGTAACGACGGTTAATTAGTTCCACCGCACCGATTTCAATAATGCAGTGGCCTTCATAGTGAGCGCCTAATTGATTCATACCGGTGGTTTCCGTATCCAGTACGATCTGACGATTCTGGATGGGTTGAATACTCTAACTTCACTTTTTATCCGCAAAAATTTCAGGGTATTATCGCCTCATTTGCAATAAATTAGTAGTCAATATGCGTAAACAAATCGAAAATTTTTACCGACGGATTCCTGCCTTGGGAAACCCGGGCGCCGGTGGCATTGGCGTTCTCTTCGTTACAAAACAACATGAAAAAGCCTCTCAAAAGGTTGTTTTCACCACCAATAATCGCATGGAATTATTAGCCGTCATCGAAGCGTTAAATAGCCTCAAAGAGCCTTACGACATCCATTTATACAGCGATAGCCAATACATGAAAAACGGCATCACAATGGATTTTCAATTGGAAAAAACAATTGGAAAAGCCAGTAGCGGCAAACCGGTAAAAACCAAGATTTATGGATAGCATTAGATCAAGCTATCGCTCGTCATCAAGGTTGATTGGCGCTGGGTCAAAAGGACATGCCGGGCATCGTGAAAATGAACTCTGCGACCAGTTGGCAAAACAAGGGCGCGGAGAACCCGACATTGCATGATGAAGGGTATCGGCCGGAAAAACGGAGAGGCTTTTAAAGTCTCTAACTTCGCCAAATGGGCAATCAGCCATTTAATCCCTTGATTTCTGGAACGCGATTTGTAAGCGCAAATTATTGTCCGCCCTCCACATTAATCACCGTACCAAAAACCGAATTTTTCGTGTTTCACTTTTTTGTCCCATTTTCCATTCGCTTTCGTTGGCAATCGGCGAAACACGCCTACTTTGGCTTGATTCAAGGCGCGTGTAACGGTGCCGCGTAAACGATTTCCTGTAAACATTGTTGTGGCAATTCCGTGATAAAACGAGAAGGCAAAATGGCGTTCTTTCTGCCATATAAACGACGACTTTCCGCATAAGAAATGGTGAGTTTTTGTTTGGCTGCGGTAATCCCCATAAGCCAAACGACGTTCTTCTTCCAAACGCCCTGCTTCTTCAAAAGGAACGAAACTGAAATAATCCTTCTTCCACGCCAATCATAAAGACTCGAGGAAACTCCAAGCCTTTTGCCGAGTGCAAGGTCATCATTTCCACACAGGCTTGATGCGGTGCCGCTTGTTCTTCGCCCGCTTCTAATGAGGCATGCGTCAAGAAAGCCGTAAGCTCTGTCATGTCTTCTGCCTCTTCAGGCTTAATAAATTCGCGATGGCAGAGACTAACTCTTCCAAGTTTTTCAATACGCACTTCGCCCTTTTTCGCCCTTTCTCCTGTTTGTACATTTCATACAAACCGGAATGCTTAATGACAAAAATCCGTTTGTGCAAACAACGGCATTTCTTCCGTATCCCGTTGCAGAGAATTGATTAATTCCATAAAGCGAAGCAAGGCGGTCGCGACTCGGCCTGCCAGTTTATTTTCCCTGCAATGCCAAATTGGTGGCTTGCCATAAGGCGATTTGATGTTCGCGAGGTCAGATTGCGCAAGGTGTCCAACGTGCGATCGCCAATGCCCCGTGGAGGTGTATTAATAACGCGCTCAAAGGCGGCATCGTCTTGGCGATTAGCAATTAAGCGCAAATAGGCCAACGCATCCTTTAATTTCCTGACGTTCGAAGAAGCGCATGCCACCATAAATACGATACGGAATTTGTGAACGAATTAACGCTTCTTCAGTTACCCGTGATTGACTGTTACTGCGATATAAAATGGCGCAATCGTTGAGTTCTGCCACCGTCTTCAATCAAGTTTTAATTTGTGAGGCAACAAACAACGCTTCATCCAATTCGTTAAAGGCTACGCATAAAATGCCTCACCGGTCGCCTTGATTTCCTTCCGACCACAAATTTTTCCTAGTCGGTTGTTGTTATTGGAAATTAACTCATTGGCGACTTACAAAAATATTCATGGTTGAACGGTAATTTTGCTCTAATCGAATGGTTTGTGCATTGGAAATTCTTTTAAAAAATAACTGAATATTTTTCGATTTTTGCACCGCGCCAGCCGTAAATAGATGGTCGTCATCCCCCACAATCATCACTTTGCCGGTTTTGCTCGCTAATAAACGAATCCATTCATATTGAATTTTATTGGTGTCTTGAAACTCATCCACCAAAATATGCTGAAAACGTTGTTGGTAACGTTGCAAAATCAGTGGCTTATGTAAAAACAATTCGTACGAGCGCAATAAAATTTCAGCAAAATCCACCAGATCCTGCACGATCGCAAGCATCTTGATAAATCTGATAAATCCGAATCCATTCACGTTCTTGACGATCCTGATGATCATCAATTTGATTCGGACGCAAGCCTTCGTCTTTTTATTGTTGATATACCAAGCGGCTTTGTTTTGGCGGGAAACTTTTTCGTCAAAAATGATGTAATTTCATGAGGCGTTTGAGTAAACGCAATTGGTCTTCCGAATCTAAAATCTGGAAATCTTGCGGCAAATCCGCATCAAGATGATGGGCTCGCAGAAGTCGATGAGCAATGCTGTGAAAAGTGCCGACCCACATGCCAAACAAACGCTGATTGCCGTCGGACAAGACGGATTCAATACGATGGCGCATTTCTGCGCCGCTTTGTTGGTGAAGGTCACCGCCATAATGCTCCCTTCGAGAATCCTTCAACGCCAATCAACCATGCGATTCGGTGCGTCAAAACGCGGGTTTTACCACCCCTGCGCCCGCCAACACCAAATAATTGCCCAACGGCGCACTCACCGCTTCCGTTGTTTATTGTTTAAAAGCCATCTAATAATTCTGCGAAATCCATTATTTTTACTCACAAAACACTGTTTTGTACAGGCGAAATTATAGCGAGTTTTGCTAAAAACTCAATGAAGGAAAAGGAAAAGAAGAAAAAGTGCAGTGGTTTTTAAATACGATTCGTTGCTTTCTATCTAATAACGCAAAAATCAGGTTCTGCGTATCACATTGCTTTTTCGTGCTAATTGACATGAATTTCAGTAGAAATAAGCCCCTTTATATCACAAAGGGTAATCATTATGGCTCGAGGAATTCAAACGTAGCGACCGTGTCGCACAAGAAATCAAAAGAAATCGCGGTGATTTTACAACGCGAAGTGAAAGATCCCGCGTATCGGTATGGTGACGGTGTCCGACGTGGAAGTGTCCAGTGATTTGGCTTATGCAAAAGTTTTCGTCACTTTCTTATTTGATCACGATGAACAAGCGATTGCGCAGGGCATGAAAGGCTTGGAAAAAGCGGCGCCTTATATTCGCACGCTGTTAGGCAAAAGCTATGCGTCTGCGTATCGTACCGAGATTCGTTTTTATCTACGATCAATCTTTTGGTGGAAGGTATGCGTATGTCTAACTTAGTGACCAATGTTGTGCGCGAAGATGAGAAAAACACGTTGAGGACAAAGACTAATGTCCAAAACCGCGTAAACGTGGGCGTGATATTCACGGCGTGTTTTGTTGGATAAGCCGCAAGGTATGTCTTCCAACGACATCATGCAAAAAGTGAAACGCATTTTTTCAGGCAAACAAAGCAGGAGCATACCGGCGCGTTAGATCCGCTGGCTACCGGAATGTTGCCCTATTTGTTTGGGCGAAGCCACCAAGTTTTCGCAGTTTTGTTGGATGCCGATAAACGTTATTTGGTCACGGCAAAACTGGGAGAACGTACTGATACATCCGATGCAGAAGGGCAAATTGTCGAAACCCGTGATGTGAACGTCAAAACGTCTGAAATTCTGACCGCACTTGAGCAATTCCGTGAGAATATTTTGCAAGTGCCAACCATGTTTTCGGCGTTGAAAGCATAATGGCAAAACCGCTTTATGAATACGCCCGTCAAGGTATTACGGTGGAGCGGAAGCGCGTCCCATTACGATCTTGAACTGAACTTCATCGAATACAATGCGCCCGTATTTAACCCTAGAGGTACATTGTTCCAAAAAGGCACTTATATTCGCACCTTGGTGGATGATTTAGGTGAGGTATTGGGCTGCGGCGCCCATGTAACGATGTTGCGTCGCACAGCAGTGGCGGATTATCCGACAGAAAAATGCTAGATTGACGCTTTACAAAAGCCTGGCAGAACAGCAAGATTTGAGCTTTGTTAGATGCTTTATTATTGCCGATGGATACTGCCGTGGCGAAAGTTGCCGACGTTAACCTTAAATGAAAGTCAAAACACAAGGCATCGGATTTGGTCAACGGATAAAAATTCGATAACTCCAACAGGTTGCAAGGACAAGTGCGGTTATTTTCCCATGAAAAATCGCTTTCTTGGTGGCGGTGATTGATGAAAATAACGTGATCCGTCCACAACGATTAGTGGTGTATTGATAAACCTTTAAACGTTAAAAAGCATTGCAATGAGCAATGCTTTTAGCTGACTGATTGATTCAAGAATTAAAATCGTACACCCGGTTCCCACCCAATGCCTCACGCCATTTGATCCACCACCAGCGCCCACAGCCCGAATGAACAGGGCAGTCAAACTCAGGCATAACAGACCAATCATGAGCCCTCTTTCATATAAGATATCCTCCATTTATTCGCCCAATAACGGCATTATTGGGCATTCGTGTATTGTATATTTATCCTTTATTTTTACTTAAACTTAATTTTGCAACGCGATTACCGCTAACTGACAATCCATTTATAAAATTGATTACCGTTTAAACGCACATCTGCAATTAAGCGAGAATCACTTTTCGCCATATTTGCCGAATCCACGGAACTACCGTTGCGTTTGAGCCACTTGTTGCAGTTTAGTAATACATAGATAATTTAATTTTGCATCGCGCTGGTTTTAATATTCTCAGCATTTTTATCTACACTATTTAAACCCAATATTTTTGTACTCGCCCCTTGAACAAGTGATGGCGGAATATTTTTATCCTCTGCACGATAGCGTTGTTGTTGATGTTCAACTAACGTGAGCGCACCATTTTTATAGGCAAAACGTCGTCGTTTCACCTGCCTTTATTGGACTTTAATGAGTTCCGGTTGTGGATTCAAAATGCCGTATATGCGTATCCAGTAAAAATATACTCAGCGCGGTAAGTTTTCTGCCTGTTTTATGGCATTTGTGATTCAGCCATTTCCGCTTTTTAGCGATTTCGCTTTAGAGGATTCACTCTGCGATCTGCGGAGCTGTTGCAGAAAGGTTTTGGTGAGTCATCACCGATCGTGGAATTCCATGCAGACTCTAATGATGAACATCCGTAAATAAAAATACTGAAGAAAATAAAACGGCTTTTCGTAATGAGATGAATGCATCATAACTCTTATTCGCAATCAAATTTGGCATTAGTTTACCGATTTTCTATTTTCACAATACTAACGGCACGGGGTTTATTATGCACATAATCTTTCTGTGTGATAGTTAGAAATTTCTACGAAATAAATCTTACTATAAATGACCTCAGTAGGATTGGATAAATCATAGCCGTTTAGGGTAGGATGAAGATAAATCAGGATCGTAGTTTGATATAAGGCAACACCACATTTTCTTGTTGCAGAAATTTGTTCGATTCTGACTGTAAAGTGCGGGTGCGTTCTGACGATGGAATCCGTTGCAAACTTTGCTCAAATAAGCGATCTACCTCTTCATTGTGGTAACCGCTCGATTGTCCGACTGTGGCTGTAAAACAAACTTAAAAATGCAGAAGGATCGTGATAATCGGCGCACCAGCCGGCACGAGGCAATCTGAAAATCGCCTTTGCCATCTTCTCAATAATTGTTGTTTCGGCAGTGCTTCTCCACGACTCGAATCATATCCGATTGCCCACATACGCATTAATGACTGCGCCACTTTGATGTTGAAATTCGGTCTTGATCATAACTTAACGTGATCTTTAACGGTGATTTCTTAATATCACTTTGAATTAACAACTGCTCATTGGCGTTTGCTCCCAAATGAGCTTTCTATTGTTTGCATCGATATCGGCAAGAAATTATCACTAAATAAATACTGCCACCCAGATTCACGTGCGACGGGAAGAGGCCATAATAGATAACGCATCTTTCGACCGAACTTTGCGCCAATTTCGGTGTTTTCATATTAAAAGGCGTGAAATAAGTACAAAGTTGCGGAAAATATTGCGCTTTGCTCAGTTTTGCGTGGATGAATGACCACATCTACGCTGCGCTTGTTGCGTCGTCATTTTTGGTAATCCACCTGTTTAAAACGACACCTTCTCTTGCGCCCAATAATGAGTTTTTTGCTAGAGTGAATCATACGTTTTCTTGCCCTGTCATAATAAGCGCCATTTGTAACAATCTCTTTTTGTGTTCTGATGAATACTGAGGGCAATAAACTGACATGCGCTAACATTTTGTAGCAAATAAGGCGTCACTTTTATCTAGGCTGAAAGCAAAAGTGCGGTCATTTTTCCGCCACGATTCCATTCGGTCGGCAGGTAATTCCTCTTTAACACTGCGTCGGCATTGAACAATTCATGCATGCCAAATAAAGATTTTAACGACTCGTCGAGGTAGCTAAGGCTTGCCAACTGTCAGGCAAACTGCTTGCGCCGTTACCGGTCTCGCCGTTCGACCATTTGGCATCTTGTCGCAAACTAAATGTCATGTTTTGTTATCCTTCGTTTGCCAGCTTTTCCGCCACTGCCGGAAATCGATATTGCCACGCGGATCGTAAATCACCAATCCTTCAAATAAATCTCGCAAAAGCGCTACTAGTGACATCTTCGACTGAACGGGATTCAACACAAAATCCTTATATCCTCCGCGAATCTAATAAATGCCGATTGTTCTGTGACGGCGTTGTTAGCGACGTTGATCGACTGGCAGGATTCCGTTGGAGAGAGGAGACAACGTAGGTTCGTTTGACTTTTCATCACAAGCACTCGAGGCAAAACGCAACAAAAAGCACCGCACTTTTTAATGGAAGAAGAGCGAAAAGGCGCGAAAAAGTGAACTCTATGCATGGCAATCATTTCACGAAAACAGCTACCTATTCTTCTTCCAGCGGTTTTTAATCCAGAAAAGAAGAACCAATATTTGATCAATAAGACAGCAACGATGATGCTTTTACCGACAATGCTCGTGTAAATAAAACCCGATCATCAACATCGTGGTGAAAACATCAGAATGGTACATTTTCGTCTTTTTCAGTTAATGCCCGCTGTTCGTGGAAATCTTTTAAATGATTTTGATAAATCTTCGTGCCGATAAACCAATTATGTACACGTTCGGAGCCTTTTGCAAAAAAGAAACAACGTTAAAGCTAATAAAAAATGGCGTGGTAGGCAAAATCGGCACCACAATACCAAATCAAGACCTAAGAATAAGAAAAACAGAAAACCTAATCGTGATATAAAAATACTTCATAGATACCTCAAAAACAAAAATTATTCGCAATCATCCCTGAATGGCTGGATTTTTCAACCTTGAAATCATAAAACTTCCCCAATTTATTCAACGTTTAATCATTAGTTCCATCCGTTTTTCTTTTAAGAAGTCTTTCATGTCAAACCCATTACTTACACCAACCGATTTACCTGCTTTTTAGTAAAATTGAACCGCAATACATTGAATCCGCCATCAAACAACTTATTCAAGAAAACCGCGAAACCGTAGAACGCGTGGTAAATCAACCGCACTTTACTTGGGAAAATTTCATTCTACCGCTAACCGGAAGCCGGTGATCGCTTAAGCAAAGTATGGTCGCCAATCTCGCATTTAAACTCGGTGAAAAATAGCCCGAATTACGTGAAGCCTATCAAGCCTGTTTGCCATTATTAGCAGAATACAGCACGTGGGTCGGTCAACATCGAGGTTATCGAAGCCTATTTACAATTAAAAATAGCCCTGAATTTGCCGATTATACTCAAGCGCAAAAGAAAGCTGAAAACAGCTACGCGATTTCAAATTATCGTATTTCGCCGGCTGACAAAACGCTATGGCGAAATTAGCGCCCGCTTGTCCGAACTTAACTCACAATTTAGCAATAACGTATTAGACGCCACCATGGGCTGGGAAAGATCGTTGAAGATGTCGAGCCTGCTCAAAGGCTTACCGGAATCAGCACTGGAAGCGCTAAACAATCCGCTGAAAGCAAAGGTGTCAGCGGGCTATCGCTTCACCTTGGAATACCCAAGCTATATTCCCGGTGATGACCTATTGTGAAAACCGTGAATTACGCGAAGAAATGTATCGTGCCTTTGCCACGCGCGTCCGATCAAGGCCCAAATGCCGGTAAATGGGATAACTCAGCGATTATGACAGAGATCCTCAGCTCTACGCGTGTGGAATTAGCCAAATTATTAGATTTCAACACCTACACCGAATTATCCTTGCCACCAAAATGGCCGAAAATCCGCAGCAAGTGTTGGATTTCTTAGAAAATCTCGCCACAGCTCTAGAGCCCAAAGGCGAACGTGAGTGCAAGAATTAAAAGACTTCTGCAAAACACACTATAATTTGACCACACTTGAGCTTTTGGGATTCGTCTTTTTACAGCGAAAAACAAAAGCAACATTTATATGCCATCAACGATGAAGAATTGCGTCCGTAGTTCCCGGAAGATCGCGTATTGAGCGGTTTATTTGAATTGATTAAACGTATTTTTAATATTCGTGCGGTGGAACGTCATGGTGTCGAAACCGCATAAAGATGTGCGTTTCTTCGGTTGCTTGATGAAAAAGACGGGTACGCGGCAGTTTCTATCTAGACCTATACGCTCGTGAACATAAACGCGGTGGCGCTTGGATGGACGATTGTATCGGTCGTCGTAAAAAGATTGACGGCAGCCTACAAAAACCGGTGGCGTACTTAACCTGTAACTTCAATCGCCCACTTGGTGACCAACCGGCCTTATTCACCCATGATGAAGTCACGACGCTATTCCATGAATTCGCCATGGATTGCACCATATGTTGACTCAAATTGATGTAGCCGATGTTGCAGGCATTAATGGTGTGCCTTGGGATGCCGTGGAATTGCCGAGCCAATTTATGGAAACTGGTGTTGGGAAGAAGAAGCGCTGACAGTTCATTTCCGGTCATTATCAAACCGGAGAGCCATTACCAAAAGAGAAACTCAGCCAATTACTCAAAGCTAAAAATTTCCAAGCGGCGATGTTTGTTTTGCGTCAGTTAGAGTTTGCGCTGTTTGATTTCGCTTGCACCACACATTTGATCCGAGCAAGCAAAAATCGAAGTGTTAGCGATGTTACACGAAAGTGAAAAAGCCGTTGCCGTCATTCCAGGCGCTGAATGGGGAAGAATGCCGCACAGCTTCAGCCATATCTTTTGCCGGTGCATGGCTGATCGCAGGCTATTACAGCTACTTTATGGGCGGAAGTCTTATCGGCAGATGCCTACTCGCGTTTTGAAGAGGAAGGATTTTCAATGCCCAAACAGGTCAATCCTTCTTGGATGAAAATTCTCACCAAAGGCGGCTCTAGAGAACCAATGACGCTGTTCAAAAACTTCCGTGGTCGTGAGTGAATTAGATGCGCATTGCGTCCTGAAAGGCACGCATCATAATCGGTATGATGAACTAAACGGTGCACTGTTGTGCGGTACCACTTTTCTCTTCAAATAAATAATAACGCCTTTCTCGATCTCAAAATACGGTAAAATTCACCGCACTTTTTAAGTCAGAAAATTACGCGCCCGAGACAAAATTCGCGGCGATAATCACGCAAATAAAACCAACCGCCATTGTGTACGGACATTCGTTTGACAATTTCAAATGGGAAATTCTTGCCATACCAGATACAGCAACCACGACACCGGACACCGGGGATAAAGCGCGACCTAAGTTGGAGCTTGTAACATTAAGCACGTTAAATAGGCAGGATTTGCGCCCATTTGGGTAGCAGTTTTGGAATTAATTCGGCGAAGGCATAAATCTGCATTGCCCGGAACGGTTGCCATGATGGCTAAAATCGTAATTACTGCTAAAACTAACATCGTAAAGTAATCCGCTACCGCCAGAGATTGAGCGGACCAATCAATTAGTGATAAAGCCGATGGTGCTAAACTTTGAGCGAACACGCCGGCGAGCAACCAATAACATCACCACGCCGGCAAGGCATCTGCCATGCCACGATAGGCAATCACTAAATTGTCGAAGGTCTTTAAAATTACGGATAAAGTCGATGACTGCGGTGATCACAAAGCAAAAGAATAATGACGGTGACGATGTAATTCGGGCAAGTTAAAACCATTTACCATCAAAGAGATTGGACCGATGATCGGTAATAATGGCAAAATGGCGTAAAAGGTCGGTACATCGGTTCTGATTTTCGGACATATCGACCGGTTTTGCACTCACTTTCTTTGCGATCCAAATAGCGTTGCCAGAAGAAATGGTCGCAATGCCGTAAAATCCTTCAATGGACACCGGCAAAGCTGGTGGAAAAGGCGAATCAGCAATGATTGTTTGAAATCTCCGCCGACAACACCACGTCTCCTGAGGTTGGCGATAAGATAATAGAAAATCGGCGATGCCAAATGGCGGCAGTACGCACGAAAATGCCCATATTAACCATGACGGGAATAAAGTTGCCATTAACACTCTCAAGCCTGTTGCCAGAAGCAACCGCAAAAGACATCAAACAAAGCGAAAAATACGCCAATACCATCAGCACGTGGGGGCGAATATGCGGCATGGAAACGTTTTAGCACTATGTCGTTGGCGCCCTGAAGTGCGTGTAGGCGGAGAAACCGCATAAGATCATGATCAGTTTGCTAACCCACCACTGCGGGTTGGAAAGCAAATATTTCACGTATTCAAGAATATCGAAATAGGGCTGAGCCGGTACTTTTGACGTTCTCGGCAAAATGGAATAGCCCATTAACACGAAATCAATAACAAGACTAAACCGCCGAACATGGGCAGCTGTCGCGGAATAGCCTTTTCACGATATGACGACCAGAATAATCGCCACTAACCCGATAATTAAATCCATAATATCTCCTAGGTTTTTAATAAATTGCCAGAGATGAATTTAGTGATAGCGCTGTAAACGGCTTTATGGAATATTTTGAAATGAATCATAGAAAAAGTGCGGTGATAAATCATAACGTTTTTGAACGCTGTTATCACCGCACTCCTATCGTGCATTCGTTTATTTTTCGGTCAAATAAATGCTTTTATCCTGTTCGTCCCGTAGCAGAATTAAATTTAACACCACTGCCGTAATTCCGCCTGCCGCAATGGCATTACGGAAAACTCCGGCAACATTTTGAATACGTCCGGCTCAGCAACGCGCAATCCCACGCCGACGCCGTTGCAGAAATGACGCTTCGACGGTTGATGCCGTGAGTCATGATAATCGCACTTACCGGCAATGGCAATGAGACCAAACATTAATACCATAGCACCGCCGAGTACCCGGGCTTGGAATGGTGGTAAAAGTCCGACCGACAATCGGGAATAAACCAAATAACACCAAAATAGCCGCGATAAATTTACCCACATGGCGGGAAGCCACGCCCGTCATTTGAATGACGCACCGTTATTTTGGGCAAAGGTGGTCAGCGGTAGGGAACCTAACGCGGTAGCAATCACAGACACTAATCCATCAGCAAAGACATGCGCGTAAACGTTGACGAAACGCTTCTTCATAAGGCTGACCTGAAACCATCGCCGTTGCGGTTAAATCACCAACGGCTTAAAAACTTAATAAATAGATGATGGTCGTGCAACTCAAAAACTGACCAATCAAACGCAAAACCATATTTAAAGGCATCGGAATAGTGAAAAAGTCCACGTCTTTTAACGGTGAAAATCCACCATGCCTAGGTTAATGCTACGATGTAGCCTGCGATTAAACTGACAGCAATGCCACTCATGCGTAAAAACGGGTTGCACGTACAGTTAAAATAGGCACAACAACTAAGACTAAAGAAGCTAAACCGATGTTGTAACGAGCCAAACGCCTCAGTGCCTTTGGCGCCAAAACCCATGCCGAAATCGTGATGCCGATGTCAATCAAAACTCAAGCCGATTAATAACACGACCACACCACTGACGGTTGGGGGTGATGACACGCTTTAAATGAGGCGGCACCTGGCCGCACACAAAGAAACGCCCCGATAAAGACACGCGAGCAAGGTGCAAATCATCGTGTTTTTCGTCAATGCCGTTACCTTTCATGCTAAGTCAACAGCAATCATCACACTGACGAAAGAAAGTTTTACCGATTGAATGGAAGCATACCGGAGCCGATAAAACCGAAAACGATGTACTTGAATATAAGGTGCCAATACCGGATGCGACCATCGCCATAGAGACCAAATAAGCCGTCATGTGGACGTAAAGCAAAAGGCGCCACCAACGATTAGTGCAGGCGTGACCATAGGGACAATCGCCAATAGATGTGTAATGGCGCAGTTAAAAGCATTAGGCGGTTTGTCTTCTAAACGATAGACCAAATCCGCTTCCGCAGTTTGTTGTTCATGTTCCATGAGAGGATCCTTAGAAAAGGTAAAGTGATAAGAGAATAATAGGGTCGAAATTTTAGTGGATTTTCAGCACTTGCGCAAACGGTGCTTTTTATAAAGACACCATTTTAAGGAAACATGAAAGTGCGGTGGATTTTTACGATAAATTTTGTCGCTAGATAAAATTGAATACAAGTTATGCCTAATACACCGTCCCGTAGCGTAGCAGCTTGTTGCACGAAACAACAAACGGCTCCCCAAAAGTCAGCTACCCTAATTCGCCATCAGCCGAACGCGCAAACAACCATTGATGTATCGTGGAGTAAATAGCAGGAAAGAGATGCAAAGGCTATATAGACGAGTTGACTGCACCTGGTGCGGTCATTTTCAGGTTTGATCAATAAGCATACCAAGTATAGTAGCAAGAGGGCTTTTCACACCACTAGAGCAACATACAGGGGCATAAAACAAGGTGCCGAAAAACAGCACTGCGTCGAAAAGTGATAACACCGAACAGCATAAACAATAAGCCGATTTCATACGGTAGTAACACACCACCCAACCAATGCAACGGACATCAAATGTCTTATCCATAAAGGTTACCTCATGGCAGATAATTTAACATTCAAAGATCAAGTTCAACGCTAACCCTGAACTCGCTAGGGCGATTTTGAAAACGTTTAAACATAACTGACAACGCGAGACCCTGAAAAATGCCCTCGTAGCGTGCAACAGTTTGCTGAAAACATCACTCAGTCGCGCGAAGCAGTTGCCGCCACTGACTTTAATCCGCGAAGATTAACACCTAAAAAGAGAAAGTAGATGCTATTATCAGTGTATAAAGTCGAAAACTTTGGAATATATTAGGAGCAATAAAAGGTGGGGTATATATAGTACTGAAAGGAAAAACCTTAAATAACTTAAGCACCGAGGCGGGACTTGAACCTACAGTAGTATAGGGCTTTGCGGCCCTACCGCGTTACCATTTCGCCACCCGGTGCTTAGGATAACTCAGATTCAAACTCCCTTTAAAGGAGTATAGGTCAAGTGGAACTCGACATCAGCTTTTGACGAAAAAGTTTCAACACAGCCATGCGCAGGCGACTTCGTGACCTTTCCGCCGGAAGCTTGATGAAAGCTATTAGTTTTCAACACTCAGCCACCCGAAGGCGACGCACGCGAATCGCCCAATTTGGTTCCAGAGCGCCCATCGCTTTCAACACACAGTCGCGTGGGCGCGCGCCAACAACAAGCAGAGCGCGATGCCAAAAACGCTGCATTAACAGCCGCCTGAAGGCTGGCTGAAGCCTCTCAAAGCCTCCTGCTCCATCGGGTTTCGCGACCCCGATTTCGCTAAGCTCCCAAAGAAAAGCGCGAGCGCGAGTATAACACTAGTATCTTCCGTTACACGCATTCGCAGTATCCTGATTGTTAAAGAACAATCCCAATTCGCCAACCCTCTGCATTTTCATGCGAGAACTGCGGGTTGGCGATTCACCAATCAACGTATCCTCAACACATCCACCGCCGGTTTCGCGCCGTGGTGTTCTACTTGTATGTGCCATTTGCCTAGATGGTAAAAGCGCAGGCATGTCGGTTTCGGGGTTGTAGGTTTCAAAAGTTTGTCTTTTAAAACAACCCACTGGTCGGGCGCAATGTCGCATTCGAACACCGAATACTGCACGCGCACGCCGTAGTCCAGACATAATTTTGCCACGCGCCGCCACTCAGCTCGCCCTTCCGTGTCTTCCAGCGAAATATCGTAAGTAATCAGCATCAGCATTTTGTATTCCCATGTGCAGGTCGCTTTAAAGCCGTCTGAAAACATCCAATCCGTTTTCAGACGACCTGCAAAACCTATCTCATCAAAAACGGCGGATATTCCGCCATCCCCGCAAGTGTCAGTGCCAACAGCATGGCCTGAATATCGCAGCAACAGCCCGATTTCCCACTTCTTCACCCAAAAACGGATGCACGATTTTCTCCTGCTTTTTGCCTGCAAAGCTTAGAACAACAGCTTACGCGCATCGGCTTTCAAGCTCACCGCGCCACTTGCTTCGGTAACGAAATCCTGCGGTTTGATTTGTCCGCAGTTAATCAGCGACAACACCAGCCTGTCCGCCCACCATGCGCGGAATTCTTCCAAAATATCCTGCGCCAAACTGTCACGCCCCGGTCGGTCGGCGTGCAGAAAGCCCACCTGCGATCCAGCACGCCTTGCGCCTTGCGCCGCTGATGTCCTTGCCCAGAATGCTGTAGCACAAACGACAACAGCGCATTCACCCGTCTCTGGGCGGACGACGGTTGCGCCCGTCAAAAAGTAAAAGCTACTTTTTCTGTTCAAAAGCGCCTGAATACGCCAAAACAACGCGCCGACCTGCATCACCCTCAATACCGCGCACCACGTCCAGCCCATCCGCGCCCTTTAACTGTCGCAGCGTGAAATGTTTAAAGAATCGACCGCACTTTGAATCGCCGCATTCTCACCGTAATTGCGAGTCTGTCGCTGAAGCACCGCTTACTTCCGCCTGAATCTTCATCGCTCAATGATATTGCGCGCAATCGGCACGGGATTTTTGATCCGACACCCGATACTGCGCCCGACGCAACAGCACATTACCGCTCTGCCGCCTTCCCTGAAGTCGCCCCCAAGAAACGTCCGTTTTCGGTAAAAACGCCAAATTACATTATTTTCAACCGCAAAACCCCAACAAAACGGCGACACCGAGCACATTCCCAAAACAGAAAATATGCCTGATGGAATGCACTGCGACTGCACGCCACCTTCTTACGCTCCTGCTCCACCACCAACGTCTCCCTGCACCTTATGCAGATAGCCTGCGGGTGGTGATATAGAGCGTGTTTTGCAGTTGCGCATGGGTAAAAACTCCCTTGTGGATTGACCGTAGCTTTTGGGGTTAATTGGCTTGGATTACCTGAAAGTAGCGTCAACTACCTAATCTGCAACATCTCTTAAATAGGCATCCATATCCATCTTTTGAAAAATCCTGATAAGCAATTCGTGAAGGGTGTCTTGGTTGTCCCTTTTTGGTCAAATCACCAATTCGTCCACCAATTCACCTGAGGAAGGCAGTGATTGATATATCTTTATTAGGCAACTCGATTAAATAATCCCTGACAAAAATATTATCTCCCCACATAGAGTAAAATATTAGGATTTTTCTGCATTAGAAACTAGATTTAAAAATAATACGCTCATTCTCATGAATAATATTCTCATTAGGAAATTTATCTAATTCATTTGGATTGGTTGCTCGTTGTGGATACAAATTAAACATGACAAAGCTGTCATATCCATCAGCGAATCCCGTAATGAATTGTTTGATCGGGATCTTTATTATCTGCGGTACTTGGATTTAATCCAAAAACAGATCAAAATTTTATTCGACGAAATGCCGAGTGCAAACACGCATAGGTTCTTATCATCGGTTTCTTAAATATCTACATTGTAATTCATCATTCATCCTTATTATTTATACTGAATTAAGTTTGTTCATCGTATAGTCGCCTCCACATACCCTCACACTCCTATCCCCGTTTCCCCAACAACTCCGGCTGGCAAATTTCACCAGCGAGCAGGCTTTTCGGCGTTTGCCGTAGTCGGGCGGTGGGTTTGGTCGCTGTTTAGAAGTTCGAGTATCGGCGACGATGGTGGCGAGCATTGGGCGCGCAGGTACGTCTGAAAAACACGGCAGGGACGCGGTGGCGGGTTTGCACATACCACAGCGCGCCTTCGTTAACGGTTTGCCCTGTCATTTCTTCCAAGCACAAGCCTTGGGCGCAAAGCTGGATTTCGTCCATCGGGCCGGGTTTGGGTTTCTGCGGTTTGTATTCAACGGGTTTCAGACGACCTGTTTTCATTTCTACTTCACCAAATCAACACCTGCTTTGATGCCCAGTTTCCTGCAGACACATGCACCGTCCGCTCAAAACGCATCGCCCTGCGCGTTTCCGGCTCGCCCGAATCCACCCGCTCATGTCAACACCTTGCCCTGCGCGGTCATATTCTCCGCCCACGCCTGCTCGTTGTGAATCAACGCGCATTGACGCGGGCAGAAGGCGTAGTGTTGCAGGGCGGAAAGGGAATCAGGCGCGTGTCCTGATTTTCCCCTGGCTTTCGGTTGAAAGTGCGGTCACAAAACTCTGTGGAACGTTGGCTACGCTCAACGGCTCCGAAGGACGAATAAATTCACATAAGTGATTTATGAGTATTTTTGAACGTTTTTAGAAGCCGTCGATTTCCTTCGGAACCAAGCCATCAAGGTTTTTTCAGTTCGTAGTCGCCGTCGGTATTCACTTTCAGGCGCGCCGTGTACTTTGGCGGAAGAGTACGTCTGCTTTTGCTGTTGTGTTCCCACCAAACGAGTTTCAGTACCTGCATACTGCCTTCTGGGCGGGCGGATGATGCATCGCCTTCAAAGAGTTTGGTGAGTACGGCTTTGATTTTTCGGCATCGTCATCTGAAAAACCGGTGCGCTCGGCAAGTGCATGGCGACATCGCGCCGAATGCAACGTACACACCGTGATCGACGCGATGTTTCATGCCCATGGTGTCGGAGCTCGTGCCATCGCCTTCGCCGCTAACGCTGGTAATCTGGGTGCTGGTGACTTAATCGGCTCAACGCTAAATGCGGATTGAATGGTAACGAAGTGCCGCACAGCGATGGAAATGCCATCGACGCCGTCAGCACGAGAATGCAAAGACCTGTCCGAAACTGCGCACGTCCAGCCATTTTTCGCAGGCTTTTTGGCGGTGTCGTCTTTGTTGGCTTTTGGCGTTAAAGGCATCCGCCCCCCAAGCCGAAATCTTTTGTCTTTGGCGCGGTTGGCCCAGGCTGGTCATGCCATCGGTTTTCTTTTTCGTCCGATTGCATATGCTCTCACCGCTGTCTTGCAGGCGGTCGCGGATTTGCGTTTCAGGCACACGTCGGTCATTTCACCAAAACCTTGAAATCGGCACGCGGGCGGTTGCCGTTCAAAAGGGTCGCCGTTAGTTGGCGTTGGTTACTTTCAGGATTAAGGCGAAGTCGATTTTTTGGTCAGTTCATTTTGGTTCTCCTTTAAATGGGTTGCTCGTCAGTTTTGGGATTTGTTGACTGAAAACTCAGTCAATACGGCGGGCGATTCCCATTTTTGTGCAGTGGTAGCCAAGAGAAATTCGTGCGCTTAATTTGTCGTCTCAGGTGAAATCATCGATGACAACAATTCCATAATTTCGCTGATTGCCTGTGCGCCGGTGATCTTTACCGTTGTTGCGCAGGCGTTCTTGGTAGGGTTTCAATGCCAGCTCAATATTGCGCCATAGCAAACGGATGTTTCGGCAAAACAGCGCATAGCGTTGGCGGTGGTGGCGCGTTTTTCGCCAGCCAAATACAGGGCGTGAGGTTCGGTGTTTTCAGCTTGCGGCACAGCGTACCTGCGTACAAGTAGTCGCGTGATCTGGTTTTTGGACATCCAAACTCATAGGGTAAGTTCTCCGTTGTGATAAATCGTGATGACGAGCGCGCAGCCTTTAGTATGTAGGCACAGGCGACGCCGATGTTTCTTTCGCCAATTTGCAGAGTAATTTTTCTCCATCTTCTCGCGATGATTGCAAAGGACTGCAGGCTACCTAAAACTCTTTTGCACTAAATCTTCAGGATCGGCACGGATGTTCCGCCTGCGATAACGGGCAGAAGGCGAGCGTAAAGCTGCTTTTTGAGCGTGTCGGACGAGGTTGCCGTACACGGCTTTCAGCGATGCTGGCACGGCGATGAAACACCGCGCCATTAAGTGCGTGTTGTCGGTTTTCTTACCGCTGAGGACTTCAACGTGTAACGCTGATACCAGAAAATCGTCAATCCATGCGTCTAAAATTGGCGAAATAGTCGGCGGGCGAAAATTCTTGATAATAGGTCAGTGACATGCGACCTGGCGTGGCGGAATCGAGCATAATCAGGGAGATTTGTTCGTGCTCTTTCAATTCCTTCCGATAGCCGTGCAATTTTCTTTTTGATGATTTGCGCTGAGCATGCCGATATTTACAGACCAATCGGGGACAGCTGTTCAGATGATGTTTGCGATGAAAAATTCATCAGGATTTTTCAACCGCGCTCAGATCAGAGTATCCCAATCAATTTCGCTGGAAATGTCTTCATCGGCGACGGGACGGTTTTGCCGCTGATTGCCCAGGCGACGGTAACTGTTCATTATTTCGTGCAGTAGTTTGCTATCGATCAACCATCTAAAGCGGCGACGAGCTCCGCGCGATACTTCAGCCGAAATGTTGTTGCTTGGTTGACTTCTTCAATCGACCTAGATAAGTAAATCCTGGTATCGTTGGATGAAAATTAATCTTTGCTTTGCTCGCCTGGGATAAAAGCAATTTTGCGGGATGCTTTTCACGAATTTTTCTGTTCATCTCCCGTTACTGTGCAGAATTGGCTTTTTAAAGTCTGCTGGTAATAATTTCCCCAACTTTTGCTGGACTTCCCTATCCTTCCAAGTTTTCAGAAACAACATCGCCAGGTATTTGTACTGACCAAACAACAAGAGCTTTTCAGATTTCAAATTTCCTCGCTCCTTAGTCAAAACATTAGACAATTCAGGTTTTTGCTATCTTTGTTTCTCTTTCACTCCAATTTGTCAACAACTCTGCGTTATCATCTACGGGAATGACTTTCCTTTCTATCAAATCGGTTAATACCGTTCCTTTGTGAATATATTTTTGTGTTGCCAATACCTTTTTGTTATCTATCGTCGCACACCATTTATCTAATTGGCTGCATACGATTGAAAATCAAACTTCTTGCTTGGTTTTTCGTTCTCTTTTTACCGTTTTTCCTTCGCTTTCTGTAATGACTTCTTTGATAAGTCAGCCCCCAAATCTTTTGCGATATATTGCAAGCTATCCGCCAATGCATGGGGAGCTAAACCGCTTGTTCGTCCTTCGAGCTTTCCGTTACGGGGCAACATGATAATCGGTTTATCGGTTAAAACTTTAGCTCCAAGAAACTTTCCATCTCCATCCAAAGTAATTTGAATATGGGCGGTTGCGGGCTATGCCACAATGGTGCTAGTTTTCTTTTTCCAAATCCGATAAGTTCGTATTCTTTTCAATTTCGTTATACGTCCGATAAAGTTTCTGCATCCAGCTCATAATTCCGCTCCTTAGCTTCGTCTTCCACTGGCTTGACGTTTTCGCCGCGCTTGAACGGTTTTCGATTGCATTTTGCGGATAACAGGGTTTTCAGACGACCTTTCTGTATCGTCGATGCTCGGAAACTCAATCACACTCGTTTTGCATATTCGCCATCCAAAAGCGGCTGACCAATTCGAGCTTTCCGGTTTCTTCGGGATAGCCGAAACTATGGAACATCAGGCCAAAACCAAATTATCGATTTCATCGTAAAACCCTTCGCCTTCGCCGAAAAATGCACGGCTCGACATAGCCTTGGCAATCGCGCGTGCCGAGAAAAATATCCCGTCTTGCCCGTCGTTCCAACATTCTTCTGCAATGGCGATATGTTTGCCACAAAAATTGCGGTCATGCCAATTCTTCCCATACTCGTTCCATTCAAAAATGGGCTTCACTTGGTATTCCACGTCCTGCAAAAAGGTGTAATCGTCCAGAGTGTTCGCCGTTCCAATCAGCGGCTTGGTGGACTTGCTTTGAGTGCGGATGAGTTTCATCACACGGATGCGGTCGATATGCCAAATCAGCATGAGCTTTCAATAAATGCTTTTTGACAATGCCTTTAATGGCTTCGTGTCGGCACTTGGTAGCTGAATTTTTCGCCACCGATTTTGGTAACGGGTCGGTAAACAGGGCTTGCCGCCCCATACGCGGAAGCTGATTTTGCTGTCCATATTGCTCCTATAAGTCGTAAAGTCATTTCGCTTGTTTCATCTAAAGACAAGCCGAGATTCATCGTTGTAATAGCGTTCATTCAGATAATAAATACCCGAGCCTTCAATGGCTTCATGCGAGGGCGTTTTCTTTTGCACTTATCCCCAAACGTTGGGGAAAAACGTTCACGCTGTAACGCTGGGCTTTTGCAAAGTGCGTACATTTCTTTTCGGATCCATTCGCCACAGAGTTTGAATGAGTTCCGCGCCATGCATACGGCACATCACGGCATGGGTCGGCGCGTCTATGGCTTGGAAAGCACGTCCTGCACTTTTTGAAGGATTGCATCAGCGCGGCTGACGGTTTGCTTCTTTTGTGTTTTTCTCGCCATAAGGATTTTAGCGCGTTATCGCTCAACCAATCCAGCAGTGAACCCGTTGTGCTGTTTTTGACGGAATACGACATTTCATCAGCGCGCTGGTATAGTATTCAAAAATAACGCTCCATCGCGGCGCTGCAAAAATGTCCTGCCGGTAAAATCGCGAAGATACGCGTTCGGCATGGGTTTGCCTGCCTGAATATCGGGTAATATCCGCGTAAAATCCTGTTCTTGCAAACATTCAACACCCAAACCTGCCCTTTGACCTTCTTCTCTCGCCGTGCCGGTTACAACGCCCATGCCGAGACGTGCTATCCAGCCCGCCCAAGGCGCGAATCACGCAAAGCCATGGAAATATCCACCGGCATCAATCAACTGCGTGCTGATGCAGATAACGGGTTGTTTGTTTTTCAGACGAGCTTTGATGGTGTCAAAAATCGCGCGGTGCGCTTGCGCGCATTGGTTAGCGCTGAGATGGAATAAGCCTTCGGGCGGTACGTTCTGCGCCTTGCAATATTGATAAAAGCTCTTGCGCCCATTTTTGGTATTGACGATAAACAGGCGACTGGGGGCGTCTGAGTCTGAAACTGTTCCAGCAAAAACGCGCCCGCCTCTGCCACATTCCAGCCACCTGCTTTTTCATTGAATCGGATTTCCACACGCGACAAATCAGCAAACAATTTGTCCAAATCCTGATGCTTGCCCATGATTTCGGCGTTTTCAGGCAGTCTTAACAAACCGCGTGCAGCAATGCTTTCCCCTTTCCCTTCAGGGAAATTCTGCAAGTCCGATTCGCCGAGCAAAGGCTACGTCGCCGTACACAAAACCGCCGTGCTTTTACCGAATATCGTCAACCAGTTCAAAACGTTGCAGAATAAATGCACGCATTTCACGGGCAGGGTTTGGATTTCATCAAAAATCAGCACCGCATTGGTCATCGGGTGGATATGGCGTGCGCCGCGCGTACCAGCCGCTGAACTCATGGATCCAAAACTGCACCATGGTGGTAAATACTATGGTTTTATCCCAGTTTTCGGACAACAATTTGTCCTGCCAGCTTTGCTTTTCGGGTTCTAAATTGGAATGATGCTCAAGTACCCAATCTTCGCCAAGAATTTCGCGGACTGCTTGGGCGTTTTGATCAATGATGGAAGTTATAGGGAATGATGTAGATGATGCGGTCGAGATTGTACTTTTGTGCGTGATGCAGAGCATAGCAGACTGACCAATGTTTTACCACCACCGGTCGGCACGGTCAGCGTATCAGTACTGAGAATCAGCTCGTTTTTAGGCAGTCGTCTGAAATTTTGCGGCGGATTTCGTCGATAGGATAACGGTTTTCAAAACCTGCTAATTTGGCTTCCAATTGTTCAATCGCCGTTTGCCAATCAGGTTTTTCCGTCAAGCGGCGGACGTCTTTTTGCTCTTCCCGCTCAAAATCCGAACTGTTGATACGGTCGGCATCAATCGAGCCAAACAGGAAACGGGTTAGGCGACCGAGGTAAAACTCTCTTTGATTTTGTCGTTGCTACTGGGTTGGAAAGAATCCGGTTTCACTGCTTTTGGAGCAGACTGCGAATCAGGTTTTCACCAGCCAGTTCTTTTGCTTTTTGCAGAACAGCTTCATCGGCATTTTCGTTCGCATTCCCCAAATGCGTTAGTTCATCAGTTTTATTAAACCGTTCAATCCATTCCGGATTACCTTCCATCCAAACAGTCAATCAAACCTTCACCGTGGTGTGAAGTAATACATAAGCCCAACATCTGCCCGAACAGTTCACCGATGCCCCTGTGACGCACCAAATTTTTCTCAATTCGCGGTAAACCCATAGCGCGCCGGCGGTTGAATGGGTCAATGCCATTGAGCGAAAACATAATCATCTGGCGTCGGATTAATGCCGTTTACGCTTTTTGATGTATTCTTGGAAATCTTGGGAAATATTTACAGTCAAGTAGGAGAGTGGCATCACTCAACGAGTCCTAAATTCGGTTTTCGTACAAGGTTGCCCAGAGATAGTAGAGGTTTCCAGTAGGTAAGATCATTGGCAGTGCTGTGATCCATCGCTTTACGGTTACGAGCACTACAGTACCTTTGCTAATACGTATGTTCACTTTGTTCAAAATAATATCTGGCATCTTGAGGGCGTGTATGCCGCCGCGCACATAATCTATCTCATTTGGCGCAATAAATGGAATGGTGCTTGTTACACATATTGAGGCATCAATTACAAAGAGAGGGTTGCGACTCTCTCTCTGAGACGTAACATGCTACGTGAAATTTAATGACTTAATCACGAGTGATTATCTCTAGAATTTGTACACCATGTTGTCCTCCTTACAGGCCTTGGTAGTTGATGGCAGTCTTACCGCTACTCGCGTCTCGGCAAAGGCTTGCCAGTGATCCACCTTACCTCCTGCATGCCACTGAGTAAACCGCCCAAACTCGCTCTTAGTGGACGAGAAGAAAGATATACGGCGGACGAGTGATATTGACGCAGTCGAAGGAAGTCGATTAGGTCAAAAATAATGCTCCAGATTGTAGCCTCTCTTGCTTAGTGCAGAGGCATGGCGGGTCCGAGGACAAACTACCGCCTCGCGGATCGGCTGTGAAGCGCGCAGTAGTAGCGTGTGAAACGACTGAGACACCACCCACGCCGTCCAAATAACCGTCTGCAGAGGGTAGTCTGGCTGGCGTAAGCAGTGCCAAAAAGTCCTTAGCACGACTCCTCAAACGTGCCGACTTGTTGCCCGGAAAACAGCAGCCAGCTGGTCAGCGTGGCTTAAGGTCAACATAGCCGTCAAACGCTGATGGTGTCACACCAATCGCGCCTTGGAGCGCTGTCGGCGATGCGCTTTTTGGCGGGAGTTATCCACTCAACAACACCGCACTTGCGCCTGCAAGCGGTTAATGTCGTCGATATGGCTTAATGCGCCGGCATCAACTGCATCAAAGTCATTATAAAATCACGCGAGCGCGAGGTTTGAGTTGTTTTGCAGTATGACTCAGCAAGCCCGATCCGCCGAACGTATCAACAATCGTCCAGCCCTCACCATCGCCCGGAATCTGCTCGTCTAAAATCGCCTTAAATGACGCTTAGGGAACATCTGTTTTGCCCGGTAAACGGCGGTGGGCCGGTTAAACATAACTACTTCCTTTGTTTGTTTTCGTGTTTGTTTGTCGGTTTTGTTTGTTTGTTTGTTTGTCGGTTTGTTTGTTTGTTTGTTTGTTGGCATTAGCATCTATCCTCGTTAATGTCAACCATATCAAGCCGGACTTTGCGCATCTGCGTAAATGACCCATCCGACATTGTGCGCCATATGGGTCGGTGAGCGACTCATCACCGTTGTGCTCAACGATTAATAGCTTCCTGAATTTGCTCTCATATGAGCGATGGTGCCTTGTGTTGCCGTGCAGTAACGTGGTTTGATGGTGCATCATAAAGTCCTGGTTGGTTTCTGTTAAGTGCGGTGGATTTTGCGGTGTCACTGGTCCGATCCCTGCTCTAATGGTGTAATGTCTCTCTAAATGTGAGCATATTGGTCTCAAGAGGAGGTTGTGCCACAATCTTAAACCGGATGGCATGACGTTAGCCGGTAAAGCATCGGTGACTTGTTGGTCACGCCACATGCTCATCCGGATGATCCCCAGCAAGCCGGAATCCTTAAGTCCACGCTACCACATTTTAAGCGACGAGCAGTTGCGCCAATACCTTACATTTGTCTCGACGCTGATGAGGGTATGATGAGACTTTGTAATCCAAACACAAGCGCGTATATTTGCCGGGCGTCACCGGATAATCCTCATAAAATCCTCGGTGGATGGGTTTGCTGAAACGAACTCAACATAAAATAGCCCTTACTGCCGCCAGCACGCATCGTCGTAACGATTAAGGTGCACTCATCTTGTTAAATTTGGCTTTGGTAGTTAAATTTATGCAAAAGACACCATCACCCCACCAATCTCAAAGAGATAACGTTGCAAGCTCGTTAATCCGCCCTTGACGTTCTATACAACGCCACTCACTAAACCTGTGCTCACCGGCTCGCTTTGGCGTCCGGATGGACAAACTCTGTCCCCGTGGTTGTAATGGAGCGCACCAGGGTGTCACCGTCCATTAAGTCCACATGCCAGCAGCCACCTGATCTTGCGATGTGCTCCCGTCCGTGTGCGGGGATCAATTTATCCCTTGGACATCACGGTCACGGTGCGCCCAAATGATAAGCTGAAAAGGCCTTGCTATCTGTAATTTTGTTGCCATAAATACCGTTAATCTGCACTTTTGCCCGGGGATAAGGGCGCGCTTGTTGTCGGGTTGTCATAGTGATTCGGCGCTTTGCTCGCATCTAAGGTTTGTGGGCAGTATGCGTCAGCAACTTGACCTTAAAGATGCTCACCGGCGGTATATTTGATCTCGCTGATACCGGCACCCAACAGATAGCACCAAGCATCCCGCACCGGCTTTGTGTCGCTGTGGGATCGTCCGGCACAACACGCCAATGCAATCATCGTGCCGGCGGAAAAATCCACCGACTCAATCTTGACGATCTCCGTTAATCATCAGCGCACGCGCATGTCTAATGCCGGATAATCCCCCTCAGGGTGTAAATTTGAGTTGTTTGATAAGGCGTAATCTCCCCTCTAAGCGGACAAACGGTGTGAACGATCCTGCGTTGCGGAGATATGGCCCCCGCCGCGAGTGACGGCGCTATCCCATAATTGATAGCCAACGCGGTCGGTCGCGCCCTAGCTCCAAATGCAGCAATCTGTCGGCTTAACAAATGCCATCTCCATGCTGCTCAAAATAAACGGGCATCACATGATACGCAGCATCTCAATAAGCCGTGACGCTCAAGTCAGTTTGTGCTGTGCGATCGGTGGTGGCATGTCGAGCTCGCCTTTTTGGGTCGCGTAATTAGCGGCAGGCAAAGCCAAAAGACATCTTGTACAAACAGGTGACGACTATCTCGCTCTCATTGCTGTCTTAAGTGTCGCCACCCGGAAGACCACATCCACAATATCCCGCTCCGGCAATGCACACGGATGACATCACAGGACGGAGCTGCTGACCCCGCATATCAGGACGATTTTTAAGGCGGGCAAGCCCCTGGCAATCATCTCCAAATCACGCTGTTACCAGGCGTGCGCAATCAAAGGTTGGGACGCCCTATACTCCACGGTTTTGCTAATCACCCCGCATTTGCCGGGATCAATGTTACCCGGCAATGGCTTGGTCTTCGGTTGAGTCACCGGGTCGCGGTGTTGACGATGATCTGATTAGCCATCTTGTCGGTAGCCGCACTGTCATCATCTGCACCCGCAAAATCCCTGTTGTCGTGCCATAGGGCGGTAATTCCTCCGGCCTTAATCTTGGCGGATAAGTCGGAGGGCGGGCCCCTGTCTCCACGTTGTCATATTGGTCGCTAATATGGTCAATCACTGGCGGATAAACTCTTTTATGGATGTCTGTCTGTTGTAACGGACACAAGCCAAAACCCTCGGCATAAAGCGTATCTGCCCTTTTTGTAGCTCTCAAGTCGAGGTCATCGGGCTTTTTACCGCCCTAACTCTTATTGGTGGCGTACTCCACGAGAGGATGCCGGATTCGCCGGCTGACGTGGATTTGGCGTACATTTTCTTCTTGCCGCGGCTGATCAAGCCTGAGATTTTTGGGCTTCGTTACGCATGAGGTTTTCAGCGTCCGTGCCGCCATGCCGTGCCAGCCCCTTGTGCGTGCTGCACACGATAACTGTGTTTTGGGATGAGGCTGTAACAGACACCAAGTGCTAAGACCGTCGTCACAATCCTCTAAAGCCAGGGATGCGATCACCCTTATCCACTTGACCGCGCTACTGAACCATCTCCGGCGTTGAGCTCTTTATAGTTGTTACCACGTCCTGTGAACTCATTCTTTCCGCTAACCGGCCGATAAAACTGTTGCCAAAATTAGGTCGTGTCGGGCGTGGTGGAAGTGCCTGAGCTTAAGCAGATTAATGAGCATTTTGGGTCGGCTGTTGGTCGAGGCTCGCCCATTAAAAATCTCCATGCGTCCCTGGATACCTCCTCGCCACCGGTATCCTCACCGCCAAACAACTTGGGTTTGTTTATATGGAGTAGCCTGTGAGTGGGTGAGCTCACCCGGGTTACCCACATAGGCGGTTTTTGTCATCGGCGCGTATCTCAACAATCTCATCAATCGGCCACCGCCTGCTTTGAATATCACCAATAACGATCCAACGGTGACCGGTTTTCGTCCACCGCCACCCATTAGTTACGCTCGCTTGCGTGCGGCAATCATGCACGTTAACACATTGCGGGCAAATACACTGCCGGTTGCCAAAAAGCGTTCAGCGCTAATGCCGTTGCTAAAAATCCGCGTAATCTAGCCCTTGACGGACAAACATATCCACACCGGTGCGCACAAAAATCCCTCGGCGCATATCCTGCATGGTAATAATCAGTGTCTCCGTACCGCTCCTTATTTTTAATCTCAGTTTGTACAGTGAGTTACCATACGCCAACCCTCTGCCAATCCTCCGTCAGCGATCGCTACACGCATTGCGGTGTGCCCTCAGCAACCACGGAAAAATTCAATCCTTGTCGCTCACTCTTGCTCCGGGGCCGTGGGCATTATTTTTGCGGGCAAACAGTCGCGTAATTAAGTAACTGGCCACCATTGTGGCGATAAATTTAACAGTCGCCCAAGCAAGGCTCCAAACATAACCCCTCCTAAAAATCCGTGAACCATCATAAGGTGACTTAATTGGCGGGTTCGGTATGTCGCCAAAATTAAGCAGTATTAAAGTATGAGAGCAGGTCTCCGCCCGACCATCACAACCGGGATACTACCTTAATCACCATCCCGACTGATAATTTTGCAGCTCCCCCATCAAAAAACAGCGATATTATGATGCATGGTCCTGCACGCACATCCGTATCCCATCTGTTACCCACTCGACAATCCCGCCATGAACCACCCCTCAGGTAATCCTGTCGGCAGACCAACCGCCAATGCTGATGCCGTCCATGGACTCAATGCGCACACCTCAACCACAAAGCGTGCTGACTCAACCTTGCACGGTCGGTATCATACGAAGGTATAAGGGCAATTACGTCCCCAGGTCAGACGCTAGCCGGCGTGTCCACTGGTCTCCGATAATGAGCGATCACCAGTTGTGTCATGTGGATATCCGGGCGGTTGGCCTCCAATAACGGTGCCAATCACAATGCGGTTTCGGATCAGCTCAACTTAAAGCGCATCACGGTTAATTTGATGGTATGGCTCGGGGAGACCCCGATACAAGCGTGCCACCCAGTTATCACTGGGTAACGACACTCAGCCTGCAGTCACCGTCTGCCTGGTCATCCGCATACGGCCACGGCAGTCCAGGTCTCGCCGTGTAATCCACAAGGTCTTTATCGGCGTTGCAATAACGCCAAATTTTTCTTTCGTCTTGCTCAGGGTAAATTGGTATAGAATCAGCGGTTGACCCTCGGCAATGGAATGGATTTTGCTTAAATAACTCGTGTGCTCTCCTTTTTAAAAGGGTAAAGGGATTTAAACCGCACTTAAATACGCTGAGGCGGGGTCTCCAAATCATCTCGCACGCCACGGAAGCTCACGGTCACCGTGGGCACTCGTCCGCATCGGTACTGATGCACCCAGGAGACGGTATCGCTCTCAAGGCGCGGAGAGGGTCAAAAAGAGATTTTGAGGATGGTCGGCGAGGCGAATATCCAGTGGCTCCCATCTAAAAACAACCGCTCCGTGTCGGCATCAACAACACTGACCGACAATGCGATCGATAAAAATCTGTCCACCCACACTCAATCCTTACATCCCGCCGTCCGGTTTGCCCCTAAAGCGCACTGTAATTGAGTGCTCAATCTCCAAATAGTTGCCGGTGACATTGCTCTTGGGCGTTAAGTCAGTGCTTGCCGTTGCACCAAATCGCCCGTTGTCGCCCACGCAGGTAGTAAAACAGGTTGCGACTTACGTTGCGCTTCACGGTCGGCGACCTCAAAGCGGTGCGAGAGGATTTGCATGGCTTTGTGGGCTGTATCCAGTAATACAGCAGCCCGTCTCGTTATCAAGGTCTTAATCAGCCGGGCATATTGTGCCGTGATGTCTTCCGACCACTCCGATGTCGGCTCCAATACCGGATGTTTGCGATACGTCGGCGGGTGACTGATATCATCCGACCAACCGTTATGCTCATGCGCACTTGTAAGCGGATTTGGGCGGTGGAGACGTTATCACTGAGATGGCGCACCTGCGGCATCGGTTAGACAGTGCCCGTAAAGGGGTACACCGTCGTCAACGTGCGGTCAAAATCTCTTGCAATCGGACGTTGTAGCGTGAGCTTATTTAGCTCAACTGCTAGGATATCAATCATCTCTTTGTGTTGGTCAGCTCACCAACAGGGCGCGCCCACCGTCTGCAAAATCGCTAACCGGCGGTGCGGATATTCAGCAATCTCGCCCTTGTGAGGCAGATTGTTGTGCATCGCCGCATCGGTAAACACCGGCATTGACCACACACGTTGGCGCAGGGCTACAACATCGCCTCAAACTGTTGTCGAGCTGCTCGCTCAAACTGACCTAAAACTCAAAGGTACGGCGCAGACTTAAGCGCCGTGCAACGCGTTGTTCTACGGCTGCTGACGGATTGATACACGCGGGTCAACCACTCCAGGTTTTCCGTGACCGGCTCGACCAGTCCGGCGTCACGCCCAATCGGTCGAGCGACTGCCGATGATGCTGCAAGGTGACCGGTTTGAGGTTGGCAAACCGGAACGTCGCAAACAATCAATCGTTGGTATGCCTTGCATACCGACGACTGACCGTCCACGGTTAAGCGCAAGCGGTTTAAATACGCCCTCATTTTGCCCGGTGGGGTGATCCCCTCCCCACCGACAACAACGTAACGGACCGCTCACGTGACTGCACTCTTAAAGCATTCCAAACTTTTTGCTGTAAAGGTTTGGTCGGTCGAGATTGCCCCCAAATTAACCACCGGTGGGATCACCCATATCCGGTTGTATAACGTATCGTAATAATTGGGATGACATACGCCGGTACCGTTTTGGATTAAGTCGGAGAGTAGGCGATTCGTCAGCTTAGCGTTGACGATAGGTCTGTTTAACATGCAGGGCGCACATGAGGCAATCGTTAGCGTCACAATGCTTAGGATTGCCTGCCCATAATGATGCTGCGTATACGGGCGGGATTAAAATAAGTCTTAACTCTGCGTAGTAATCACTCAACAATGCGGTACGCCACACCGTATCCGTTGGAGAATTCTCGCCGTCTGGGCGAGGTCATTGGCAGGCTGATATTGCGCAAACGGGCACAATCATCCACCGCTCATCGTTAATGGTGAGGATTTGACGGGGATGACACCGCGCATCCGGCACTATATATCGGTCAGGTGCTGTCCCCTAAGCATGGAAGAGGTTAGTCTCACAATGCGCAATCGGCGCATTAAGGGAGCAGGTAATCAACATATTGCCAAACTTACTTGGCTATTAATCAATAAGAGCAAGACTCAGGGTGGTGCTACATTATCCGCGCGTCCATTAGTCAACATATAACAGCCACGCCTGATTAGGCTCCAAAATGGCACAGTCCTCACTGTGGTTGTACGCTACAAAATACCAAGGTGTGCGGGTATCCTTAGCTAGTTATCCGCCCGGGACGACTGCACCGTCTGTCAAAGATCCGGAAGACATCCCAAAACATGGGATGCGTGATTCCACCGGCGCTCACGCCCCTCCGCGATAAACGTACCAGCGCATGCTGCTCCGCCGGTATAATCCCCTCTTGTTGAGGGTGCCGATGCCAAAATGGCGAAAAACGCCCACGAGTATATTGCACGCACGTGTAAATATTGCGCGTTGCCAAAAAGTCATAGCTGACAAAAGGCACCGGCATTTAGGTGCGTGACACAGGTTTTGTCTGTGGGATACGGTTTTGACAAAGTCGCCTCCGGCCGCTCAAAACAGTCCTTTTTATCGTTAAAGCCGGTACAGGCAATCACGTACAATTTATCGTCCTGGAACCTCTAACGCCCAATAATTTGCCCCTGACGCAAAGCACAGATTGTCTTGGGATTTGTTAATCGACCAACTTGAGCCGATGCAAACCCTTTGAGTTTGTTTAATAGGTCGGCGATGTTGTCCGCCGTGCCGGTTTGATAGGCCATGTTATGCTCCTAAATCAATTACAGATAATCCGTGGTCTCAACGAAGCCGTTATTACATACCAACCCTTTGTGCCCATTAGGCAGGGTCACTGAATCTCCGGTGGCGCGTTGCACCCCGGCAACCAATACACGCATGCTACATCCCCAGCGATTAATGCCCTGGGTACTATCGTCAAAAGTCATAAACTCAATAGGATAGAGCGGGTACGCCCCACCTGGAGAGCAGTTAGTCTCTGTAACGTCGTCCAGTTATACCTGGATTGATAGACTTTTGATAGCCGCGGATATAACAACTGCTTGCCGGAATCATTGCTATATCGCAAAATCCGACCCGCCAAAAATCGCGCCAACCTGATCCGGCGTGAGTAACCAACAGTTACCCATCAAAGGTCATATGGAAGAACACAGTCCCCTTTGGTCTGAGTAGCACCAATACCGTCTATTGCTAGACTCTTTTCGGATGGTCGGTGCAGAGCCTGCAATACATGGCGATAAGTGTATTCCGTCGGCAACACGTGGTCGGCAGGATAAAGCCGGTATGGCAGGAGCACACACCGCCAATGCGGGTGATCACCTTGAAAACAGCGTCCATCAGCTACAAAGTGATAAAAACGGGCGCATCGGCAAAAATCACCACCGCAAAGACGGGTTGATCATGCGGATAACAAGCTCTTTGCGCATCGGCCAGTGCCGGATTAAAAGGTGGCTCCATACAAATTAATGTTGTAGGTATCCGTGCCAATATTATTGGCTGTTTCAGCCATCATACAGCAGGGTTTTCGCTCATTGCCGGTGTTTTTGGATTGCCACTATTACCTGACGGCGTGCGACCTCAGTGGCGGTTGTCTCATCGTTGCGCTGGCTAACATCTCCCATGTTTGCCCATTTGCCACCAAAGTGGCATCTGTGGTCCAAAAGAGATGCAACCGATTTAACAAATCGCGTCTGGCGTTGTGCGGTGCCGGTTTGATAGCGTATTTGCTCCTGTTAAGTTAATTTCCTGCTTGAGGGTTTCACGTTGGCGCGGATAAAGGGTCATCACGGCGCGATTGCTCGTATCCGTACTTTCGATGCCCGTAAACAACTCCGCACTGTCCACCGCAAGGGTCTGCTGGATATTGACCGCGAGTGACCACTGGGTCTGCTGTCCGCCCTCTCGTAATGTCTCGCTTAATCCGGGTTCCGGATAGGACGGCACACGTGTTGAGACTTCACGCCTGGCAAACTTGCGTAATTGCGCACGGTTAAGGCGGGCACATCCACCCGTACGAGAGACCATCGTCACGACGCACCACATACTCGCCATCAGATGACGAGCAGGGATAGAATCAGATGTGCCGGTACCCGGGCCACGGATATAGCCTGGTAGTCATTGTCACGGACGCACCGGCGGCGACCACCGGGCAAGTCCTAACCAGCCACTAATGGTACTGATACTTGCAAGGCGAGCTGTTGTGCGACAATCTGCGCCATGGCATTGATAATCGTTATGTGCGTTTTAACCGCATCTTTTAAGGTCATGGTGCCTTGCGCCAAACCCATCAACGAGGTTTGATACCCGTTAAACCCTCTTTAAAGGCTTTGAGGAGTTCATCGCCGGCAGTTTGAGCTCGGCGATTTTAAGCTTCATGTCTCGAGCATGATAGCCGCCGTCGTCCTTGCAGTGCCCGGCATTTGCGCCAGTCTTTTCCAGGACGGGGGATTTGTTTTTCCAGCTCTGTGACGGTTGCCGCATAAACCTCTTTTAACCGCTCCTGCCCCTCAAAATGACTAATTAAGCCCACTTGCACCTGTGCTTGGATACGTTGCTCTTGGGTGCTTTGGTTTTGATACAGGCGGTTGATTTCATCTCTGCACGCCGTCCACCTGCGCCTTGGCTGCTCCAATGGCAGGATTTTTAATCAAGTTGATACCATCCACATTGCTGTGCTTTGGTAAACTCGGCGATGAGCTGTTATAACGCCCTCAATGTCAGCCGAGATTAGCTTTGACCTCTTGCCCGGTTAAGCGCAAATACTGGATGTTGAGAGCTTGGTTTTCTCGCGCGATCGTATTCCTTGGTCTTCGTTTTTTTTGTTTTAGATTGCGCTTTACGATAGCTTTCACCTGCAGCGATTTGCGCTGAGTAAGCCAGTGCCTGATTGCGCTGCTCGTCGTTATCCCACTGATGATGATTAATGTCATAATCACGCTTGCCACGCGCATCAAGTTTGGATTTTTCGGCTTCCGCTTGGAGTTGTTTAAGTCGGGTAGCGTTATCTTTTGAGGCTTTTGCATCATCCACTTTATTTTGCAGATCAATGACACTATTTAAGCCGTCGATTAAAGGTTGTAACAGTTTTCCTGAGTCTCCCGCGCGTCTAGCCGCTTCAATAGCGCGATCTCCTGGAAACTGTTCGAGTTTTTGGGCGACAGTTAATGTGGCGTCAACCAACTCGCCGTTTAACTTGCTTTTCGAGCTAGTGAGCTCGCCCTGCATTTCCTGCAATACACCTTCGTTTTTCTTGATGACATCACGCAATAAATCCTGCGCTTCCTGCACGTCTGGACCGCCCAAGGCTTTCAATTTTTCGGCAAGCTCGCCACCGGCGGCAATGGCTTCATCGAATGCCGCTTTGTATTGTTCTTTAACAATGTTCGCCAAATCCATATCACGTCACTGAGCTCTTTTAAATGTTTCTCAAGATTGCTGATTTGCTCGTTGATTTTGTTGATTTCATCGGTGTTAATAAATCCACCGAGGTCGCTCATCATGTTTTGATGCAATAATTCGTCACGACGGGCAATAAGTTCATCAAGGTCTTTTTCGCATCTTCAATGATCTTTTTATTGGCATCAACCTGCTAACACGGTCTGTAAACCCGCCAAGCTCACCTAAATTTTAGTGCGAGCCTCAATCAATCCTTGCGTTTTATCAATATTTGATTGGATGGCGTTGGACGTTCTGTTGATACTGTGCCTCTAGTTCTTCTTTTCTTTGTGTTTTAAATATTCGTATGCAAGATAAAGCCCAGTAATGCAGTATTGCCAGCCCAAGCTTGCCACCTGCTAATGTCAGCAAACTTTTGCCCCAATTCCGAGAGGCGGTGGCGCGCTTGCTTGCCGTCGCAAGATTACGATTGGCGAAAGAGCAAGGCGTTCTGTGGCAATGGCCTCGCTCAGTCGCCACCGCCATGGCATAAGCGGCTTTTGCGACATGCTTTCAATGTTACGCTCTAGCAATTAAACTACGGTACTCACCGCAGTCGCCGTATTGCTCTTAACGGTTTCAATGGCGAGCTTTGTCATATTGCTGAGATAACGACCTGCGGTACCGCACCGGCAACAATCAACATCACAGTGCCGAGTTCATCGAGATTTTTGCTACATGCTAATCGCACCGGCGACAAGGGATATCACCGGAACAGCTTTGTCGGTTTGTCCGATAAATTGTAGCCAGGCGTTACTTAATTCATTGATTGCGCGTCCGATAGTGTGCGTGGCATGGCGTCATATTGGCGCTGTACTTCATCTCGTCTTGCCTCTTTCATTGCACCGATAATCAGTTGCGGAGTAAGTTCTCCTGCTTCGCCATCTTGCGCACTCGCCACGCGTTTTACCAAGGCTCTTTTGTAAGATTTCATGGATAATCGGCATTTGCTCGGCGACGGAATTAAATTCCTCACCACGTAAAGTGCCGGACGCCAAACCTTGCGACAACTGAATAATCATGAGCACCAGCTTCTGTCGCATTTGCGCCGGAAACCACCGTCGCTTGTTGGATGGTTTTGTAAATTGGAGTAATTCGGCGCTATTTTGCTTTATCACCCAATGCACGATAAGTGCGGGTGTAAAGCTCGGCAGAAGCATTAAATAATTGCCCTGTGTCATCGGCAATTTGCATTAACTCTTTAAAAGTGCCTTTTGCTTCGCGGTTGGAGCGCGACACAAGATTATCGCGGGCTTGATGGTTTTTATATTCGTCGGCGGTGTTGGCAATACCGGCAAGACCGAGCGAAATTCTTGATAGCGCGGCAAAGTCCCACAACTCGCTTTTTAAGTAAAGCTAGTTGTTTACTGATAGATTCAACGCCTGCACGGGTTTTTACCAAGTTTGTTTGTCGCTTGGTCAGCGCTTTTGCTCAAAGCTCATTTAACCCTTGTGCACCGTTACGCCCATCACGCCCAACAGTATTGCCGGCAGTAGCGGTACGTTGCATTTCCGCTTGTAGTACTTAAATTTTTTAACACGATCCAAATCTGCTTTAACTGTCAGTGCCAGCGTTAAATTATCAGCCATGGAGTCCCAAATAATGAAAAACGATAAATTATTGACTTATGTTGCATGGGTTATCGCGACATTGCCGATAACCGTCCGTTATTGATGGTGTTATTTGTGTGATTGAGTTCGTAGTCTTATTGCGATCGTATTGTTAATCGGTGCCACCTTCGGCATTTTAAAACTGGTTTTCAAATTTCCGTTTCCTGCCGCTGTTATCGCCGTGCTGCTTTCATCCGCACCGCTAACTTTAAAACTTGACCGCTAATCGGCGGTCAATGTGTTTATATAGCTTTTCAATCTTTCTTTACCACTGTTTACCCCATAACATACATCCATTGTTCGGTCGGCTCGCGCGCGACGATAACGAATTAGGGCTTTTTCATAAAACAACAGCAACTGGCGAGTGGTATAATCAGCGAGTTCGCGATATTGATGACCGTTAGCGATTAAAAACTCTATAATTTCACCCCCAGTCCACTTGGCGAGATTTTGCCTTCGCCGACTTCTCGACGAGCGGTTGCACCGCCTTGCAGGTATCGGAATTTACAATCCACCAGATAATCAGTAGGGCTTCGCCGTCTTGGTTACCCAGACTCTCTACGAATTCAACTGGTTTATTGATTGAAATTGCTACCAACTCCATCACATTTTGATAATTTGCACTTAAACACACCATTAAATCGTCAAGCGAAAAATCCTCTTGACTGTTACCGAGAGTGGCACGCAATGCGTTTATAAACGGCATAAATTTGGCGTTATATTGCAACTGTTGCTTTAACGTGTATTCCTTGATTTCCAGTTTCTCGCCGGCAACCTCAATTTCCAGCTGTCGGAAATAGAATTTCGAGTTCTTTGTTTTTATCGGTCATGACAGGCCTTGATTTGAGTAAGTTCGGGCATTACCCGGGGAAAATGGTTTATTTGCGGATTTAATCACGCGTGCCAAAACGACCTAGTGTAGCGTCGCCCACTGGCGGTGTCGGCGAGCACGGTCGCTGGGTATTTAGCGCATCTAACGAGTTTTCATTGTTGATGGACTCTAGCGCTTCGGTCGGCGTGAAGTTGATTTTGTAACTCAACTACGTTCCACCCATCGTCTTCCGCCAAGTTAATGCCCCATGGCGCAAGAACAGATCTTTCGGATTGGTGGTGAGCATTGCAATACTTGCACTTCGCCGTGTTTGTAAGCTACGGTGTCGGTATTGGCGCAATGTCGTCTTTAAAAATTCCACTGCGCCAAAAATGGAATCTACGGTGTAATCCGTACCTTCAACTAATGAGCCAATTTGTGCTTCGTCTACATCTTGATGCGCTAATGTAATGCGATCACCCGCTGATCACCGCCGGCAATTTTTCGTCCGTGACGCTACCGGCAGAAACCGTTACAGATTCACCGAGCAACAACAACGCCAGATTCGCCGCGCTAAACTCCTTGCAGTTTAGCCGATACCGCCGATTTGCCGGTGATAATTTTAGGACTTTTGTGGAGCCGGAATAAGATTCGGTATGCTCAAAACTTTCCACCGTTAATGAATGAGATAGTTCGACACATCACCTACCCAGCGTTGTGCGCCGATATTGCCCATCGCGTCACGCACGGCAAGATAGAGTTTTCCCTGTCCGTAGAATACGTTTCAATACGTGCCATTATTGTTCTCCTGATTTTTGATTTTCGGTTTTGCCGTCAGCAGACTGGCGAATTTTCGGCGTGATTGCCTGGCTGTTGTTCGGATTGCTCGGACTGTTCCGAGACCACTTGCTCAGTCGGCTTATCAGCTTCATCCGATTTTGTTACCGCACTTTTTTGCTCACGCCAATTTGATGACGGATGAGATACTGCGTCAGAGTCTGTTACCTCAATCACATCACCTGCGTACTTAGCTAATACCGGAATGGACATGAGGTTGGTTTTAATTTAATTTGCTTCATCGGTTTTCCCTATGATGATTTTTGGTTGGTAGAGTCTCCATCCAAACGAGATAAGAGTTGGTGTAATCCACAATGTCGCCACGGACAAAAAGGTTTCTTTTGCCCTCGGCACCGGTGGACGCTAAACCCATTAACCGCTCTCGGATTTTGCCGATAACCGGATTACTTACGCTCAAATGCGACGTTTCGACGTTGTACTGATACGACTGCACAATAACGATGACCGAAAAGCTCACGGTGACCATTTGACGTATCGCCACATCATTGAGCGTTCCCACCTCGCCGTTTGGCACAGCAAACACCGTAGGCGTTTCGCCAACCCCGCCAAACTCACATCACTGATAGAGCGATATTCAGCGTGTAGATCCCAACGTGGATGTAGTCCGGTTGTAGGGGTTTTGAGCTGCAATCACACGCTTAATGTCAAACGGTCCGTATTGCACTAGTAATCCTTCAAGGTTTCAGCGGTAACACTCGGTCGCTGGCTTTTGCTAAATTTCGGATAACCCGGAGACGGGCTGAGCTCATCTTCCAGACCAAGCGAAACTTACCTTTCCGCAACCAACTGCGTAACACTTGAGCGTATCGCGGTAGTCACGCACAATCGGGTTATCCGCTTCTCTTGCCGTCAAATGCTGATGCAGTGTAATAACGGACAAGACTACGCGCCCAAGTGGTTAAAATGCGCGGCGTTTGCTTAAATGGCAACTTATAGCCGCTGTTGACGCAAATAGCCGTCGATTAACGCGCTCGAGTCCTCGATCATCTCTTCGATACGTTCATCGCTTGATTCACCCGCTCAACATCAGCGGGTGAAAAAGTTAACGATGTCTTCACCGTCCAAAAATTTTGCCCCAGATTCGCGCAGTCAGCAGGCGGTTGCCCCACCTGCGCTGTGACTTCATGCGAGCTCCGCAATGCCCGGCTTTTTCGGTGAGTTGCTGCAGTGTGATATACATGCGGCGACCTTAATAACGTCTTTCGAAGAAGCCCAAACTCCTTCGCGGTGATCACTCCTTGACGGACTCGCCGACGCGATGACGATTGCCGCCACGGTAGCCGATGTCGTTGCTCAAAGATGGTGCGCACTTCACGGGTGCCGAGATTGAGCGGTCAAACCGAAGGTGGTGCCGTGTTGGGTGTCGGCTAGTACATCACGATAAATCAATGACAGTGACCACCCCCAAGCGTTAGCCAATCACCGGCTTTTTCGCCTGATTCACAGTATTAACCAACGTCTGACCAACTAAGATTTGGCCGAGCTCAAACAACTCTCTGCAAAACTCCAACGGCACTAAGCCGGAATCACCCAACGTACCGTTACTACGCTTTGATGATTTTTCTTGTTGGTGCGTAACGCAGTCGCCGCTTTTTGCCCTAAAACCATGATATTTGGTCGCATAATTGGTGCATCCAATGCTTCCAACAGTTGACGGATCGGATCGGAATCATCATGTGTCCACTGGTCGTTACCGGACAAGGTTTTGACTACTGCCGCTGATACGATTTTCGTTAAACACCAAAGCCTGCGGTGCGAATCTCGCGCGCCAGCTCAATCAAGTTAATGGTTTGCTCCACAGCACGACCGTCCGGGTCGTAATTTGCCGGCGCGTTTTCGCGTCAACGACAGGCACCGGCGCATCTAATGCGTGGTCTTCGGTGGACAGTTAATTCGGTGGCACTAAATTCCCACTTGGTTTTGGGCGTGAGGTCGCGTACAACAATAGTTTTGGCACGGTAAAACCTTCGCCCAAATCATGTGTTGCAAATATTTAAACTCTTGCTTGCCTACATCAGTGCGGGTAATACATCATCGGCAATCATGCGGCGGTTGCGGTAAGCAATCGCAATGGCGGTTAAAACCGGATTAACCGGAAAAATTTGCTTTACTCATTTTTAATCCTTTTTCAATAGGTGAAAATTAATTACAGTTTTGCTTAATTTTTGATGACCGGATTATTCAGCGAAAAACCCGGGTGATAAACAAGAGCCCAAAGTCACCTTCCTCGCTACATTCTTCGGCAAAGCCAATGTAGGCTTTGCGTGCGGTGGCTTTACTGCACGACCTTGCGCATCGGTAGTTAATGGTGTCGCCACGTTTGATGTCGGCGCCGTACATCACCGGATACAAACCACGCACGCACTACATCTACATGCTCGCCCTGGTCTTTCGGCACGCGGGTGGAAATGCCAATAAGTTTATCGGTAACTTCCGTCGCTTGTTTTGACCGTTTTTGTCTTCGCCCAAAAGGCGACAATGCGATAACCTTCGATTTTGCCTTCAGTACGTAGGCGGTGATTAATTCAGGGTAGTGCTCATTTTTGTGCTCCTTTCATGATGTGATTAACGGCATCGGTCATTGAGAGTTTCAACGCCCGCTTTCGCTTGTTCCGCTGATACGCGGTGGTACGCTGGCGATAGATGCACCGTCGGCAAAGTCCACCGCGCTCTTTGTCTTTTTCGCCCGGCTCGCCGGATTTTCCGAAAAAGTCCACCGGTTTAGCGTTGAGCACGTCTTTAATACGTCAATCGACGACTTAGAGACGGTTTGATTGCCGTCAGAAAACGACACCGGGTGCGTTGCTAATTGCACCATCACTTCAAATCAAGCCCGCTTTATGTGCCGGCAAAACTTTGCCCGCTTTCGCTAAGCTATCGCTTAAAATCAGTGGCTTCTTTTTCTGTTTTTCCGCTTCCGCTTTGGCCTTTTTCGTTTCTCAGCGTGTGACTTTATCTTCGCGTTCCGCAATAGCGGCTTCACAGGGCAGAAAGTCGCTTCTTTTTCGCCACTTCATCGGTCGCCAATTTTGCGGCGGCGGCTTCAATCGCGACTTTTTGTTCCCGACTTCTGTCATGGTTTTCTCCTGTGTTGATGGGTTAGCAGAGTCGGATTCGATCAAAAGGCAAAGTCGGCAAACGCATTGTCGCTGCCTTCGCTTTGCGCAAAGTTCACGTCTGCCAAGCCTTTTAACAGCGGGTTAAGCACTGCGCCCAAAAAGCCCACATGACGTAAATAATGATGACCGGGTTTAGGGTTGCCGAGTCTCCGGCAGAAAAATGGATGCACCATGTTTTTATAACGTCCTGCATTCACCGCCCGGCGTGAAACCGCGTCAACTTGTCCCACGTGGGCGTAAAGTATGCCGTCCTCACACTGGTCTGTTTCACCCAGCCGTAAGCCGGGGCGGTGAGATTAGGTGACCGATAACAATCGGCGATTCGAAAAGTTTTCGGATCGTATTGTGCACTTAAATCATTTAAATCAGCTTGAGAAAAGCCACTCGCGCCCGTCCATTGCGGTATGGGTGCCAACGCATAATTTCCATTTTGGTGAGTTTCACTGGCAAAATCAACCTCGGATGTGTGTTTTATGGACACAGTATGCCGAGGGTGTGAAATTTTGTATTTTTCCACGTTTGGAATTATTAAACGGGGTAATTTTGCAAAGGCAGGATTATTTAGAGATTGATCGTTTCGCGTGTTTATAACGTTTATAAACACGCTAAAACGAAACTGAGCTATAACTTATCGAAGTTAGCGATTAAAACGCTAATACGCGCGTTTTTACGCGTTAAATCCTGTTTTTAGGTGTTTTCGGGCAATTTCAATTAATCGTTGCTCATCGTCTGCCGACAAGCCGAGCCATGGGCGGGCAGGAATCGTTACGCTTTTCACCGGGCGTCCCCGTACGTTTAACGCCTTGGCATTTTTGCAGTGATCGTTCCGCCGAATTGGTGGATCGCAGCATAAGAGCGGTCAGAGCCAAACACCACGCCAGTATCGCTTGCCTGGTAGCGCAGTGTACCAGCAAATGTCCATCAAGGGTTAAATTTTGTCGGCGTAGATGTCGCGATACCAATCTGCAAAGGCGCTCAAGGCGTGCTGTCCGGAGCTTTCTGCGCAACAAACCGGGCGAAATGGATTGCCAACAGCTCTTCACCTATTTCTGCAAACATCAGCTTCGGACGATTTAATGTCGCCAAGGCCTTATCAATCACTTGGCTAAGCTCTGAAATATCCAGTTCAATGTTGACTCCGGTCATATTTTTCCTATATTGATTTTAGCGCATCGGGTGGGCAGTCCCCGCCAGACCTCAATCCCACACCCGGCGAGACTCACTTGTGGCGACGGGTGAGTTTTTAGTCTTCGTCGTCCCGGTAATACAACATCACACCGGTTCGCACCTGCTCTAAATACTCGTCCTTTTCCGGCGCAAATATCGTTACACCATCCCAACCGTCACTGCCCATCAAACACCGCTAATGCCGGCACATTGTGTCCGCTGTCGTCTAACTCAAAACGAGCAATATGGCGACGGCGTACGGTGCGTTAAATTCAAGGGTGATGATACTCAGCACGCGTCCAGATCTCGTCAGGCGTTTTCAATAGCTAACGCCAAAATCTTCAGATATACCTCACGCCCCGCGCTTTTTGAGTTTGGGTGCCACGCGCGAGGTAAACAAGGCATCACTAATCACTAAACTTTCGCCAAGTACGTCTTTAAACACCGCAGGGTTTTTTCCTGCGTCGCGCCAAACTCAGATAAAAACTCGTTAATGCAAAATCCGTCTTCCTTGCCTTCCGGCACACAAACTGCTGGATACCCTATGCGGGGTCGGCATTGGGATTGGGGCATCTTTTGCGGTGCGGGTAAAACGCCACGCGCGCGGTTGTCCGTCATCATCTAACGGCGGCGGGTTTGACTTTTCAGTCGTGACGCGCCGGGATATGTTCAAAACCGGGTCGATACCTTTTCGGCACGTTGACAATGCGCGGATTCGCGCGTGCAGCCTGACAATGCGCTCCTCCCACTCATTTTGGGTGCCTTATCCACTTTGAGTCCGTTGCGGTCCATGTAGGCTTGACTACGCCCAATCACGGTGCATTGACAGCCCCCGCGTTAACTGAAGTGTCACACCACGGATCATCGTGGCGCAAAATCAACCCATCCCAGTGCATATGCTCACTGCGCGGGTGGCTGAGCAGCGTCGCTGCAGAACGTACTCAATAGGGCATCACATCTTTAAGCTCTTGCAGTTGGGCGTATCTGCCCGCCTGATAGCTGGAGCGTAGGTTGGTTTCATAAATTACGCGACTGCGCCATTTCGCCCGCCGTGATAGTCCCAGCCATGTGTCGCGACGATATTGTCAAAAATCCTTGCGAAAATCCTCGTGTTTTTGCCGTTAATACAAAGTCGTCACGGCGGTGCGAAGTCTTCAATGATTTCACGGCGGTTTGCTCCGCAAACCACCGCACGCGTAATCATGCTCAGCGTTGTGAAATGTCCGTCCATGTAGCGGTAGGGTGTCGGAATTTTGCGCTTCTAAAACTCAATTTGCTCGTTAAACGGCACGCCCCGTAAGTCGCTTTTATTCATTTTTGTCTCGCTTGCCGCCGCTCGCGCCCGCTTAAATTCGCTGCATTGAGTGCTGAGCGCCATAGCGACCGTGTATTGTTCCAGGCTCATATCCGGCATCAAGGTTAACAGCTCATCGGCAGCTGTTGCTCTAAAGATTCCGCGCGCTCAGCTAACGCCCGCACCTGGCTCACCCAGTTATCAATCACTGCGTGCAGATTATTGTCGAGCTGATCAACCATGTGACCCGGATGCTCTTTTTCCGTTTCCGCCCGCAAAATCTGCCGTTTTCTTAGCAGGTTCTTTTGGTGCCGGGGCATCATTATTCGGGGATTCTGCCTTTTCCCACTCTCCACCATAGGACGCTTGGATTTGCCTCCTAAAGTCGGACGGCGAAAGCCGGTAGTTTCAAATATAATTTTGTCACGATATGGCTTTTTCTTTAAATCTTCCGTCTCGTCAAATACTCTAAACACACGCGGTAGGGCAGCATTGGCAAAATTCATTTCAGTTAGCCAGGTCACCGGACCACGGTTAAAGTTGATTCGCAGATGACATCAGAGTCTCGCTTTGATGATGAATTCCAGCACTTTTCCTGTAAATCATCATTACCGGACGTCCTGCCGTGCCACCCGATGAGGAGGTTTGTCCAGCACGACGCGTTGGATCCCTTCATTCATGGTGTATCAAATAGCTCTTTGTAAGCATCCGTTACCGGTGCGCCCTTGGCTTAACAGCTCAATAGGCATATCTAACGGCAACGCAATGCCACTGTCGGACTGGATAGATTCTATCATCTCTAATAGTCTTTTTCTGGTCGGCTTCGCTGGCGTTTTACCGTAACGCTCGAGTACTGTCGGCATGCAAATTTTTCCATCAGCCAAAATTTGACGCCGTTAGCGTTTAAACAAGCTCAACCAGTAAAGCCAGTGCGCCGAAAGCCGATGCCGTACGGCTCGTCGTCATGGTCGGCACCGGTACAAAAACCCATAATACGGTTCCGGGCACTCGATACCTGTGGTTTGATTAGCGCAGAGTGAGTAGGCGTAGCTCGCTCTTCGAGGGTGAAGCGAAAGCGATGACGATTGCGCGCTGACGTCCGCACATACTTGCCGTCATCATTGATACGATACACCAGCTCCGCTACGGCGTAGCCGTAAAAATGCCGTAGTGCATGAGTTTCGGTAATGCGGTCAAAACCGATTTCGGCGACCCAGTTCGGATAAAACTGCTGCTTCAATATCCTGCGGTTCGTCGCTTTGCCGCTCTACCGTCCACTCGCGGGAAACGAGGCATCTTTGGCGTTGGGTAAAAGGTGCGTTTTGACTTTCTTCGTCGCTTAAAAACCTTTTCAGTAAAGCGACAGGTCGCCGTTACCGCGCGCCTGCGGAGCACGCCGTCTCCAGTTGTGCCAGTTCGCCCATGTACGCCTTGGTGATGTCCTGTCCGTCACCGGTGCCGGCGATAGTGCGGTTGGTTTCAGTTTTTATTTTTACTTTTAAACCAATCTTTTAATGCCCATAATTAAAATCCTCTAAAATTATTATGTCCGCGCACCGTACCAAATCCATGCGCAGAAAATCGCACGCGCCGAATAAATCCGCTGTATCGCGCCGCTACCCGCTTTAAAGTCAATTTCCAAAGCCCTCGTCAGTGCGATAGGCGTAATAGAGCAAGAGTTTAGCTATGCCTGCGTCACCATGGCGTTGCGTGCCACTGGTGCCCGTGGTACGTTTGTCGGGGGATTCGCGGTGTGCCTTTAACGACTTGGAATGCGCGCAATCATCGACATATCCGCGTGGCGCGGAATACCGTGAGTGCGCCGTCCTCGCAAGGCTATTAAACGGTGGCGCATGTTGGGCGTACCATGACTCGCTTAACATCACCGATTCGACCACTTGTCCGTAACGGTCAAATGCCGCCTCGGATAAAAACTGCTCGTTCCGTCGTCCGTCGTCTGCGGCTTTTGGAAAACGCGGCAGGCGGTCGCCGTGTACATGTAAATTTGTTCCTGCTTAAATGTACCTTTGGACATTTCAGTACCAACACTTCTTTTCAGCGTTGAAATCAGGCTGTTCTTGTCCCACACCAAATCACCGACAAGTCACCGCTACGCGCAAAGTCCTCGCCGATGTAACTGCGTTGCGTTCGGTAACGCTTGCAACACCGGGAGCAGTTTCTTCGCACCATCTCAATTTCCGCATAGCGCACAGGCTCGTCGATTAAGCTAAATTCGTCGTTTTTGGTTAAGCGGATGAAGAGCATCTGCCATCGCGCATTTCATTAGCGTGCGGGTGAGCCATGCACCACCCGGAGTTACGCGGGATACAATCCAATTTTCGGAGTGACAGATCACCGTAAGACGCGCGGATTTCGCACCCAGGCGTCTTCCGCTTCTTTGTGTCCATTCGCATGGCCCAAGCAAAATGCGTTGATAGCCCTGTCTTTAATGGCGTCATCAAAGGTAATTGTGCAGGCTGCATGGTTTTTGCTCGCTTTAACATCGCTAATCGGCTCATTAAACGGATTATCCACACCGCTGTGGGTGCTGATAACGTACTGACCGCCCCACATTAAAAGCGCCATTGCCGCTTTCATCAGTTCCGCTAAATCCTCGTGGAACGCGACTTCGTCGATAATTACGCGCCCTTGTTTACCCCGTAAGTTAGACGGGCGGGAAGATAGTGCGGTGATACGCCAACCACTGGGCAGCGGATAACGTAGGCTAAAAATGGCCTTTCTTCGTCACCCTTAAAGATTTCTTCGGTTTCTTCGATTTCACCTGCTCTAATCCGTAGGCTCGCCCAGTTACCGCAATCCCGGATAAAACTCTAACGCCATCTCCTTGTTGTAGCCGATATACCATGAGTCCATGCCTTGCTGAGATGCCGCTAGAAGTGCGGTATCGGCGGCTTCGCCCCACGACAGACCGATACGCCGTGACTTCTCGCAAACTTTCACAGCGGTGGTATCAGCGCACCATTTTTGCTGATATGGTAACAACACGGCAGGCGTGCGGGCGGTTTCGGTGAGGTTTTCCATTTGGCGCAGTGATCCCTAAAAATTTGCTGGACGGATTTGATTCGCGTATCGGCAACTCGCTCACCTCACTCAACTGTCCACTTCGGCATGACTCGGCGCGCTGATTTTCGGCTTAAGTTTTTCAGGTTGATACTGGCACCAATCAATGGGCTGATGTTTTTCCCACAAACGACAAGGCGTTTCATCGGGTCGTCTTCTCCCTGATTTCTTCCAGATTCATTAAAGCGTGAAAGACTTCGCTTTGGATCATCTCCAAAATGGCGTCACTCTGTGTGCCTTTTGCCGTTGCTGATGTTATCCGAGATGATTTTTCGCCGCCCGGTACTGGCTTTCACTGATGCAAGACGACGCTCTAATGCTTTCGCCCGTAGCAGTGCACCGCACTGCGTGAATGTCGCAACCCTCGAGATTTTAGGCTTCTTCCAGTGCGCTGTAACTCGCAAAGTTATTTTCAACAAGGGCGAGGGTCCAGCCAATCTTTGACGAGTTTTGCGGCAGTTGTTTAACGGTCTGAGCGTTTCGGCATATCCCTCCTACCAATATTTTTCAGCGAGCAATGCCTGGGATAGACTCACGGTGTACCCTACAAATCAACCCCTTCACTGGTTAATTTAGCGTGCCAGCGGGCGAGTCGCGTCCACGCACTCGACCAGATCACGCCCGCCAGATAGTCCATTTCGCGGCGTAACTCGGCGGCGCCAGCTGCATTGGTACGCTTTGAATCGTGGTTAAAATCAGGCTTTCCGGCCGCATTCATCAGGGCGTGCATGGTCGAGCGTCAACAAAATCAACCAGCGCACGTGTTCGCGCTTTTATTTTTCAAATTGGATCGCGTTAGCTTCTTTCCATACATTAAAACAACCTTTATCTAACTTTTCATTGATGGCGTCGTAGCGCGCCGAGCTTACTGATCTCGCTCCGGATAGCGTCCTCGCGTCGCTGATAGTCTTCCGGCATTTTTATCTTAGTCCATGACGATATTATTGGCTTCTTTGAGAGTTTGCGCGCCCTTCTTGATGTCTTGGTGGAGCCGCTGATATTGGGTCTCGGTAAATTTAAATTTTTCGTTCAGTTTGACTCAAACTGCGCAAGTAAAATTTTCCCCAAACCCAATCAACGATACTGATGATGGTAATGACTAGGCCACAAAAAGGTGATCACCTGCGCTGTGCTGACTTCAGTCATTTTTCCCCTTTTGCACATAATTAATTAAATCTACGTGCAACCCGGCACAAATGCCGTAAAGGTCATATCATTTGCTTTAGGGTTACCAAAACCGCATCACCGTGATTTTGCGGGAGCGGTGGTAGGGCTTTAGCACTGTACCGCTCACGCCGGTGGTAGCGGTTTTGTCGACGGGCGCGGCTTCAGCGAGTTTGTGCAGGCTGTCGCAGGATAGTGCAATCGCGACGGCTGCGCCCGTTTTTCGTAAGGGTTTTGCTGTAGTTCAGTCAGGTAGTTCGGTCTCTTCGGTTTGGTAATCGGCAAGTCTGCAAGAGTGGCTTGGCTGACGATAGTTGCCGCCATAATGTCGCGCCCAAGACGGTCTAACTGCCCTTTAATTTCTATATTTTTCCACTTGTTCGTAGGCGGCTTTCGTGTCAGCGACACCACGCTCATAGGCTTGGTAGCAACTCCAACAGTAAAACTAGCGTAATCAGCACCATGTTTAAAAATGGCTCTGCCGATGTCTGTTTTAAAAAGTGCGATTGCCTTCATAAGCTATATGGGATCCCCAGTTGATATAGAGCGGTTGCCAGCGGTAGATAATCTGCTGATAGCCCCGATTTTCGGCAAATGGCACGGCTCGCGCCCGCTGCTGACAAGTTCCATGTCTTGCCAGTAGGTCAGCTGGGTCAAGCCCTTGTGCTTGGGCTTTGCGCTTATCTTTTGCACCCACCCCAGTCCACCGTTATACGCAGACAGCATAAATGCCATACGGTCGCATCTCGGTACGGGCGCATGATGCGCTCATAGTTAAGCGGCTATAACGCACTCAATGCGCGTAACGCCCAGTCGGGGTTAGCATTGATTATCGGCAAGTTCGGGATATAACGCATGATCCAGTCGGCTGTCTTTGGCATAAATTGCGCCAAACCCTGCGCACCGACGGGCGAAAGTGCGGTCGTTTTCCACTGCGATTCTGGTGGATTTTGCGGCTAAAATACAGGGATTGGGGCATCGGCCCCAAACAGCATAACTTTCGCGGGTTAAGGTGCGTTGGTATTGCACTCGCTTGATTAGGCGCACTGAAGGCCAACGCACGCATAAAAGCGAGGATAGCAACAGCGCCACAAAGGCATAACAGCAATATTTGAAGCACTTATTGGTGCGATGGATGACGCTATAATTACAGTCCCACGTCACGCCTAAAATAACTGCGCCAACGATTAATGCACGGCGTAGCACAACTACACGCAAATACAATGAAGTAGCCGTCGCAAATCGGATATTCCGGCTGATTTTCAGGGCGTGGCGAGCTTGATCTGCGTTTATTCCAACGCTCACGCAAATAACTGCCAGCCTGAATACGAAACAAGGCGCGGTCGAGGTGGTAACCGATAATGGATGCAATAGACACTCAGGCCAATTTATACAACACTCACAGGCAATTGCGCAGGTGAAATAAGACCAATGATCGCGTAAACACAGGGCGGAAATGACTCCAAGATAATAAGCGACCGTGCTTAATGCGTTAAAAACCTTTCATAAAACTCCTTAGTTTTGAGTAAATGGGTGCTTTGGAGTTTTTAGCTGATAGCTATATGAAGTGCGCGTATTGGACGCGTTTAGAATATTTTTGATGCACGGACAGGCAAACTCAGGCACACTGAAAAACCACAGAAAAAGGATCTGACAATGTAATGTATCAACCGTTTTGCGCATGTAACCTCGCGCTAGCAAAGCCTCTACGACCTCGCCGCCTACCAAACACCCCAAACGAGGAAGAAAATGGAAAAATTAACCTACGAACACATTAAATCCGTGATTAAAAACAGCTGACTTACTTACACTGACAGCTGACAGTCTGCGGTGTTGACACTACAAAACGGCTTTACTGTGACAGGTGAAAGTGCAGGCCTTAGCTTTGGCAACGTCATGACACTGAAGTCAGCAAGAAAGTTGCTTTTGATAACGCGGAGATAAAGTTTTGATGTTGGAAAGTTATTTAGCGAAACAGCGGATGTTTGAAGCGACGTAGGGCAAATAAAAACAGGGCGAAAGCCTGTTTTATTAACATTATTTTTAGTGCAAGATAAGTTATTTTATCATCGCCAAAAATATTATTAAAACAACAGCATGATACCGCATGCAATATGTGGTTCCTCTTTCCAATTCCTTTTCTTCCAATTCCTTTTTCCGTATAAGATTTTCTACTTTTTGATCTTTCTTTAAATTTTTCTAAGTTTTCAGCATCTCTTGCTCGCAACCGCTTTAATCGAGCCAACGCTTCTTTTCTTCGATTTCTTCACTTTTCGGTTTCGCGTTTCTTCGGTTTTTCGTGTGTTTGATTGCTTTTACCTTTGCTTTTTAGGGCTTTCGGTGTTTTGAACAGCGAAATCTTCAACTTTCATGGTTGGCAATAGCAGTAAATAACTACGCCTCTTTTTAATGCGTTTTAATTCATCACGATAGTCAGTATAATAAAGTATATAGCGCAATAATTCGCTCGCGTTCGCCGTATTGTTGTTTTATGATATTGGTTAGTTTGCTTTTGCAGAATAGGTTCTTGAGCTTGTTGGATTTGAGAAATAACGAGAAGTAAGAGCCTCTATACATCGGGTCATCGCCGGCAAAATTTGCGACTTCTTTAGTAAACGCTTCTTTTCTCCAATTCACTGAAATCATTATAGTCGTAAGTAAATTCTTTTGATATAAATCTCTTGCTAAATGGTAATCACCTGTCTTATGAGCTAATCTGGCGTATATAGTAGCCCTGCGTCAATCATTATCTCCTTAGGCCATTTTGAATTATTAAGCTACTATTATTCGTAAATGTCGCGATTGCCGATAAGAAGCTTTTTGCGGTTTTTCAATCGCCCTTCTTTGCCCTGTTCATTGCTTTGCGGTAGTCTTCAGCAAGGTTTGTTCTTGAGTGGTTAAACCTTATTGAGTCTCCTGAAAATAAATATCCGATATCAACACCCGTTGCCGCCAATGAGAACAAAACTTCACTCCCCGGCAGAGCAACACCTCTCTCATATTTTCCCCACATTTCACGAGAAAGCCGATTTACATGGCGATTTCAGTCTGAGTAAGCCCCAAGCGAGCACGTCTCGTTTTTAATCGAATTGAAAAAGATAATTTAAATTCACATTTAACCCTTGACTTTGAGAACTTTAATTCTCATAATTTACCACATCAAAAACAAACCAAACCATAAACACACAGAAAAACAGGAGAGTGCTTATGGTTTATTTTATCAAGCTTTGTAGAGCGTAATACCGCCAAATATTTCTTTGCCTGTTCCAGCGAGAATATTGAATGAACTTCCATAATTTACCACAACTCTAACAAGAGGACGAAATGCCAAAAACACATTTTAAACCCTTTGCCTTATCCGCAAACCTTGAGAGTGCTCGTGCAGTATGCGCCACGGCATTAACCGTAGCGAATGGGCGCGATACTGCGGGGTAGATCATCGCGATTTCCGATTTGTTGCGCGGACAACTCAAAGGCACATGGGGTGAAGCCTGCCAAAACTGCCGTGCTGTTAGGGGCTCAAAACCAATCCGGACGCCCCGCATAAAACCATGTACTAAACATAGGAGGAGAAAACATCATGAAAATCTTAGAAAAATCTGCTTATGGTATTTATACTGGAACAGCAAAGCGTACAGCCGAACAGGCACATTCGGAAAGAAAAACTGCCTAAACCGACCGCACGGTGAACCTCACACATCGGGGGCAAAATGAACGAAAATCAACTCGGCACAGCGGGCGCTAGAGTCATTAAGGTGTTGCAAAACAATCTCTTTTGTGGGCTTAAGCAACAAGGAGATTGCGCAAGCACTTAACGAGCTCCGACAAACATCAGCCGTACACTCGATGTGTTGAAGAATGAAGGCTTTGTGATCAAGTTGGAGAGCGCAAGTTTGCCTTCAGCCCCTCTTTGCTCAAATCGCTAGCGCCACGCCGCCAACATGGACAAAGGCGAGCGCACAAATTAACGAAAATGAAAACAACGCTTAGGCACTGCCGCCTATTAAGGACACAGCATGACAGAGTTAACAGTGGAACAACAGCAAAGTGCTGGTCTCATTAGTGGCCAAACAAATGACTCAGGATAGGGCTAAAGCCTACGAAGTAGTCGGTCTGTTGAAAATGGGTAGTTTCACCTGAAAACTTGTAACAGTTACAGAAATTAAACTACTCAAAGAAATAAAAGAAAGTAAACAACTCAAAGGGTTAGAAGTAATTTCACAGTCTGGAGAATCTGTATATGTTCCACTTTTTCTGAGTTTTCATGAATGTCTCGGCATGAGTTACGAAAAAGTCAATCTCGACATTCAAAATTTAAGCGTTCTCGGCGAAGACTTTTTAGAAAACCTCCCAACGTCTCGGCTTAGGGCTACCGCGACCTGCGCAAACTCCGTAATTACCGGAAGACGCCCGCGCTGAAATCGTGATGCTGAATTTTCCGAAACCGCTGACAAAAGAAGAATTGCTGGAAACAAATCGAAGAATTGACCGCAAAAACACGCACAAGAAAAACAAATCTTAGAGGGGCACTAAACAAAGCCATGCCAACTATGAAGCGCAAAGCAAGGTATTAGAAACAAAAATGACCGCATTAACCAGCTCGACATCGAATTGGAGAAAAGAAAAACCACATCAACACGTTAAGCCCGGACGAAAAAGGGGTTTGTTAGTAAAGAAACCTCGCAACTGGCATATAACGCGGAAGCCATTTTGCGCGGACAAGTATGGAAAGCCTTTTGAAACGTTGATAGTCCACACAAGAAAGCTGGCATTGACCATAAACAATTTATGGTGGGGACGCTTGCGGAAATTGAGTTAGTACTTAACGAGTTGCGCACCGCCTTTAATTTGCCACGCTTGGCGGACGACACCGCCCTGGAATGGTTGCGCGAAGGTTTTGAGGGCAAAAGATTACTCCGCCGAATTTAACGCGATTTTAAACGGTGACAACCAATAAGGATTTACGTTATGGCGATTTTACCTGAAAAACTCCCTTGAAAATTGCGCAACAAGCCGCCAGTGCGCCACATGGCAAAAAGGCGAGGTGTATGCGCAGTCTGTAGTTACTCAACGTCAGCCATGCTACGTTAATGCGCGAGCTTTAAAACATCTATGCGCTCCGAAAAGCGCGCAAACAACGCAGTGATAAAGGCGCGGTGGCGTACTCCCGAAGCGCAAACCATTTCCGCTTATTGGCTGGCTTGCCGTCGCGGGGTCCACAATAAAGTGATGTCGAGCTTAGCTGGTGTATTGAGGTGCTACGCGCCAACGGTGAGATTAAGGCGGAATACATCGACGAAAGCACTGGGGAGGTTCGGTTGCTTTCAGAAAGTGCAGTTAGTCGCGCATTACGCGCCTGCAACCCTACACCCGGAACAACTGTCCCGCCCTGCGCCGGTGAATGCCATGAAGAGTTTACACCGAATCATTGCTGCAATCGACCCGTCTTGTGTGTGTAAGCACACTCAAAGAGCAAGCGGACGGCAGAATGGGCTGAATTTAATGGAGAAAAGGAGTTTTACAAAAACAAACCTGCCAACATCAAAAAGTGGAAAACCAACGGGTGTGGCGTTATGTGATTACCGACCATGCCTCCGTACTCTTTGTCAGTATGTATGGCGGTGAAAGGAAAACCCTATGTAACTGCTTTCGACACTGCCATGCAAAAACGCGAGTACCAAAGATCCGTTTTGTGGTGTGCCGAAAATGGTGATGCTTGACCCCGGTTCAGCAAACACCTCTGCCATGTTCGCCCATTTATGCAACCAGCTCGGCATTGAAATTACAAGTCAACGTACTCGCAAACCACGTGCCAAGGGGCAGGTGGAAAAGGCAACGACATTGTGGAGCGAAGTAGTTTGAGAGCTACTTGCGTTTCACCCGGGTGAGCGGGTTGGACGAGCTGAATCAACTGGCTAGACGTTGGATGACCTATTTAACGGCACTGCCGTACATACACGCCACAACAAAACACGCTATCAAGCTTGGATTGGGATTACCGCCGAGCACTAGTGATGGCGCCAAGTCTTGCTATTTGCATGAATTGATGGTGACCAAACTCACCACCCGCAAAGTGAGCTCAGAATTAACAGTGAGCTTTGACGCTAAAACTTATGATGACGCCACATCACTGAAGCTATGGTGGGCACGGAAATCACTTGGCAAAAACCCTCTACCGTCCTGACTGCATTCAGGTACAACGAGTGGACGATGAAGGGCAACAATACTGGACGGTGGTTGAGCCGGTGGCATACGACGACTCATGGGTTCCGCATGGACGCGATGGTTATCGGAGAAGAGTACAAACCTCACAATAAGAGCGTGTTTGAGTACAACAAAGAGACCGTAGAGCGCATTGCATACGACGCCGAGACGGACGATGAAGTGAACGCCGCCAAGAAAGCTAAAGCGCCTTTATTTGGTGGTCGTATTGACCCATTCAAAGTGGTGAAAGAACACGATTATGTGGATTTCATGCCGAAACGCGGACAAGAGCACGAATTGACCGCCAACGCCGAAACGGGTTGAGCTTGCTCCTCTCAACACGATTGAGGTGGCAAAACGGCTTAAAGCCCGTTTCGGTAATGAATACAGCGCCGACACCATGAAATGGCTGAATCAACGCTACCCGAACGGCATGACGGAGCCGGAACTTGAGGCATTACTTGCCCTTGAGCACTTACCGGCAACGGCGCAACCGTTACGCGTTGTGAACAGCTAAAAGGACAGCACCATGTTGAAACTTAGCAATTTTAGAAGAGAAAGGCATTTCTCAACGCAAACTGGCAAGGCTGTTGCTAGTTTCCCGGCAGGATCACTAATTTAGTTAATCACGGTTTGCTGATTAAAACCGGTACCGATGAATTTAAACGCTGAAGGACCGAGGTGTTAAAAACACTGGGGATTTCTACCGCACTTTCTGAACTTTAATGGAAGATTCCGCAGGCGCTGAACGCCTGCGGAGGATTCCCCTAACCTGACGAGCAGTCAAACAACAGAGGAAGATACTATGTTACTCGCAAACAGGCGCTATTTCCAGCCACTAAAAAACATTTTTCATTATTCAATAACCCGTTCACGGACGAAGTGCGGTCGGCGGAAGAAGTATTTTCCTCGCCGGATGTGCGTTATGTACGTGAGCGTTGTTCCAAACCGTACGTTTCGGCGGGTTTATGGCGGTGGTCGGCGAAAGCGGTAGCCGGCAAATCCACCTCTACGCCGTGATTTGATTGAGCGCATTAACCACGACGGCTTGCCGGTGATTGTAGATTGAGCCTTACATCATCGCCATGGAGGACAACGACCTCAAAGGCAAAACCTTAAAAGTGCAGCATATTGCGGAAAGCATTATTAACACCCTCGCCCTGTTGGAAAGCGTAAAACGCCCACCGAAGCGTTTTCGCCAGTTGCACCGCGTATTAAAAGAGAGCGCCCGCGCCGGTCAATCAGCATATTTTAATTATTGAGGAAGTGCACAGTCTGCCTGTACCAACACTTAAACATCTGAAACGCTTTTTGAGCTGAAGACGGGTTTAAAAACTGCTTTCTATCAGTTAATCAGCTCAACCAGAGCTGAAACAGAAACTCGAACGCAACTTTGAGGTGCGCGGGCGAAAGTAACGTTGCGAAATTGTCGAGCTGGCGCCGTTAGATAACCGCCTCGAAGAATACGTGGCGTGGCGGTTGAAAGCGGTGGGTCGCAAAACCGCCGACATTTTTGGACCGTGAGCGTTGACGCATTACGCAACCGCTTAGTGATGACTACCAGCCGGGCAAAACCCAACACAGCCTGCTACTACCCACTCGCAGTGGGCACGATTACTCGGGGCGAGTGAATCTTGCCGCAGAACTTGGCGCACCGTTAGTTACCGCCGATGTTATCAAAGGCTTTAAAATGAAACCTAAAAAGCGAAGCAGGCGCAAGCCAAACCGCAGAAACCGTTAAGCTTTCGGCGACCATGCGCCTTTGAGCCCGGCTTTAATTTAGCCGAGAAAGCCGTGATGGAGTGCAAACTGAATCGGCTTTAGTCGTATGCCATGTTTTTCTGGCACCGGTGCGCGATTGTCACCGTACGACACAACGCATTAACCCGCCGCTAGGTCGCCCGTGGCAAAAGCGGAGGTGCTTTTTGCAAAGCAACGAGGAGACGATCACATTATTTGCACCGCAGAAAAGCCATGATTGCCGGTTGTCGCATTATGTTTTCTTTTCCTAAAATCAACCTGACATCACTATTCACTAAGGAGTTTATTAAATGGCTAAATCAGCTACCTGAGTTAGCAACCGCGCAAATTTATGTCCCGCAAACCCGCGAAGATGCCGCTGGCGATATTAAAACCATCGGCGATTTAAACCGCGAAGTGGCACGCCTGGGCATGGAAAGTGAACGACAAAATCGCGACAATCGCCGAAGAATACAAAGACAAGTTCGCCCTGCTGCAGGAACGCATTAAAACCCTTTCTAACGGGCAATATTGAGCGAAGCAAATCGTGACCAAATCACCAACGGTGGCAAAACCAAAACCGCCACCTAGTGACGGGCGAAGTGTCCTGGCGGGTGCGCAAACCGAGCGTGAAAGTCACCGGGTGGAGTCTGTATTGCAAAACTTACGTATTCACGTGGGCTTGAACGCTTGTCCGAGTGAAAGAAGAAATCAACAAGGAAGCTATTCTCAACGAGAAAAGCGCGGTCGCCGGCATTGCGGGTATTAAAGTGATTAGCAGCGTAGAAGACTTTGTGATCACGATTTGAACAGGAAGTACGGTAATGCTCTACAGACCCATTGACGTATCTTATCATCGGAATCGTATTAACCGTGATTGTGGGATTGTTAGATAAAGCCGGCTATTAACAGGTAGATACAGCCCATTGTACAAATGGGCTGAATACTCAGAAGAAAATATGGAAGAAAGACGAGAAATGTATCGCAAGTTGCCAACGATGCCGCCTTATGGGAACGGGCAGGCGAATATGCCCGCGCTACAACGGTTGGTTAAAGCCAGCCTTACCACTGAAAAATTCAGACGAACACAACCAGTGCCGCGCACGCGCAGAACACTGCAAACAAAATGGCACAACACTAGAGGACAACATGCCGAAATATGTAGCACGCCTTTATTGTAGTGGTTGAAGTAACCGTAGATATGGAAAACCCCGTTGAAGCGTTAAACAAACTTGATTTAAACGAGATGGATATCAACGCCATGCCACACACAATCACCGAGATTGATGATGTCTACTGAAACGGAGGAGGTCTTGACATGTGGCATCCAACACAAGGTGAAGCAGAACGCGCTGAAAAACTAAACTTATCCAAAAACTTAATCCACAAGAAAAGAAACAGATGGTCGCCTATTATCCATGCGCATAAAAACCGAACAAACCCGCGACTGGTTAGACCGTGCAGTATTAATGGCACTCTGAAGAAAAGTACAGGGCAACTTGCGGAGCTTTAAAAATGAGCTGATCAAGGTCACTGAACAACTGGCGCACATCCTCGAACAGTGTGGAAATGGCGAAAGATATGTGGCTTGAAGGTGACGGGCTGGCATGCTTTGAAGCTGTTACAAACCGCAAGCCGAGAAATGAAACAGGTAGCTTGGGAAATTACGCCGATTTTTGGAGTGAATATGAAGAGTATCAGATGAACACATCCTTGAGTATATCTGGGATGAAACGTTACACACCGTCAAGTAGCACAATTATTAATTATATCGGCGATAACATTGGCACTATAGCGAAGACGAAGTCAGCTAAGGATGCAGAAATGTTTGCAGTATTAAATATAAATGATCTTGTTGCCGGCCCAGGTCTAAGCAAAAGGGAGGCTTTTAAACGAAAAGTGGAAAAACTTATCAGACAAAGTGATCTGCTTTCATGTTTAGGCGGTCAATCCTTTATTACAACTCATTAAACTTGAAGAGGTTTAGCTGGCTAGCTGTCCAAAAATTGGCAAGCAATAGGTGTGCCAGCGGGATTGATACTGATGGTAAATCTCGTAAAACCATGCCGATTAGCGGGCTCCCAAGAAGCATTTTTGAGTTAAAAACAAACTGCTATTTGATTTTTAAGAAGTCAATTTCCAACTTATTACCAAGTAAGGATCAAAAATGAAAAATATTTTGCTTATGACGCGTTAGAACGCGAGTTCACAACGCATGACACACTAGAAGAAGTCTAAATCACAAGCTCAAGACTGTGTCGATCTGACTTTTGACTTTTGGCGCCGATGATGGTTTCCGGGAGATGACCTTGTGGACGGTATAAAAGAAACGTGTTTTGGCGTTGTGTTAGGCGGATTTGATTTACTGACCCACCCTCTCCGCCACAAAAGAGGAAGAGGATATTTACGGCGATCAGTACACTCACATGGTGGAAAATCCGGGTGCTTGTTGAATATCCGCAAACAATGGATGGATTATGTTCGGAGCGGTTGCAAAACCAAATAAAAGAGTTTTGTTTGTAACCAAGACAACGAAATTCGGTGCGCTTTATATCAAGAATTAATTGGGTTTGCTTACATCCTCTTTATGGCGAAGTTACCCACTGGCAACTACTGCCACAACCACTGGAGGAATAGATTATGGGTATCGAATACGAATGGTTACTTATTGATGATCTGAGATGACGAAGATCCAAAGAAGAAGTAGAGAAAAATCATTAAAGATGACGATGGTTAGAATTTGACCGAAAAACTGACCGTTTTATTTAGAGTCAAGTGTCGCTGAAGAGTTATTTATACGTAATTATACAGATTGGGAGTGTTATGAAGAAGATGAATATGTTTTTCTCGCCATCAGAGAACAAGGGAGTGAATCGGTACTCAATTCTTCGAGTGAGCCCATGGTATCGGTTAGCACCGGACGTTAACGAAATTTGTTTTAATGACTAAAACCCACTTAATGGGCTGAATAATGTTTTCAATTAACAAGGAGGAAAAATGCAGACAAAAATCATCCAATGGTTAGCTAATGACGAAGATGTCGGGTTAGTAGTAAATGTATGGCGTTTGTGATTGGCTTTTGATGTGATACCAAGACGTAAAAGTTATCCGTTTGATCCGAGCGATTTATCTCGTTGCGTGAAGTTATTAGAACGAGTACCGAAAATGCGAGATTATCTTTATAAGATGAAAGAGATTTCCCCAATTTGGGCAAAAACTGGTGGAACATTGGGATGAGTTAGAGCGTTTACTCAACGAAGAAAAAGGTTCCGGCAGATGCCCTAAAACATATCAATTAATGAAAAACTAACTGAGGACGATCAGAATGTTGTATTTTCGTCACGGTGGATTTTTCCATCTCGAATGGAGGAATAAATGAGCGAAAACAATGATGGATTAAGTGTTCTGAGCGATTGCCAGACGATTGGAGTGAAGTTTTTATTTGCGAATGAAGGTACCGGAACTCCGAATCCGGGTGGCTAATTAGAATCGAGGCGCCTACTTTGAAGATGGTATGGGATTTTGTAGTTTTGACGGTGAGAGTTTGAAGGTAACACATCGGAAACCGTTGCCAAAATCCTCCATCTGATTAGTTTTTATCCTTAAAATCTAACATATCATTCCAGCCTTCTCGTGAGAGAAGCTTAGTCATATGACGGAGAGGGACAAAATGGAACAAAAAGAAGCAAGAAGAAAGCAGTTAATCTCAACTTATTCATATCGGGAAAAGTAAGTTACAGATGGATAAAGAGGTGATCGCCTTTTTCTTGTTAATACAGTGGGCAAAGATAGGCCGCACGCAGATGAATTCTGATTGAGTCAACAATGTGGATGCCATGAAAAAGCGCGGTTTTCAGGTCGTTGTAGGGCGTTTTTAAAGACGGCAGACGCAAATCTCCGCCAAGTTGCGCCCCAGTGAGTAGTACTATCGTTAAAAAGATCCGTGCGAAATGGATTGAGATGGCAGATGCGGGTATTATTCGTGACCGTAGCGAAGACGGTTTGAATGCGTTCGTTAAAAATATCGCTAAAATGCACAAGGTGAGCTGATTCTATTTGTGAGTTGGCTCAATAATGAGCAGGCGTCGATTGTATTGAACGCCTTAAACAGTGGCAAAACGAAATGATTATAGGGTAATTTATGAAAGAGTCGCTAATGCAAATCCGCCAGCACGAATTGCTGGAAGAAATCGAATTGTTGGTGATTGCGCTATGTAAAATTACAACTTAGGGCAGGACGTTTGTGAGCAGATTGGCGTCATCGTTGCCAACTGTTTATCCGAAGAATATGCTGGGCAAGTTATCTGTTTTAAAAAGATTACAGATATAAGATCGCCCAGCGCGACTTGGATATTTATAACAGTTTTTAACGGTCGAAATTGGGCGAACTTGGGCGTCGTTATAATCTGACTGAGAATGCTTTGAGGAAGATTGTTAGTGTGTGCAGGATAGGATAATTAAAGAGAAACAACCTGACATGTTCATAGAAAATAACGGCTCTACTGATTCATTTTGTAGAGCCTTTTTATTGTCTTATTTTTATGATTATTCTTTTTCACATACCGTAATGGCTTTTCATTTCTTTATCCCACTTCTTCAAGGATTATCCCCATAAGTCCCATTTGAATGTCACTTAGACTATATTATTTATATCACTGTGGATCAGGAAGGTATCAAAACTTTTTACGTGACCAAATACATAAATTTTATCGAGATATTTATCACATTTTATTTTCATAGCTTAGTCCTAAAACGCAAAACCCCCAATGCCTCACATCAGGGGTTCATACTAATAAACCTAGCGGTGACCTACTCACATGGGAATCTCCCACACTACCATCGGCATAACAGCGTTTCACTTGAGTTGGTATAGGAATCAGTGGGTCCACGCATTATCGCGCCAAAAATCGGTCTGATGATATTCTTCTCTCTTATCTCTCTTATTTCTCTTCTTCTTCAAACTACAAGCTAACTCTACTTTCCTTCTTTGTCTCGTCTTAACTGTTACCTCTACTTGCTCCATGCTCCAGGTCTCCCCAAAACACTTGAGCGTTGTGGCTGCCTCCGGCAATTAGTATGCTAGCTCCACGTATCACTACACTTCACACCGCACCCATTCACGTCTTAGTCTTAACAACTTTACAATTTGATGTGTGAGAACTCATCTCTGGCAAGTTTCGTGCTTAGATGCTTAGCACTTATCTCTTCCGCATGTAGCTACCTGGCAAATGCGTCTGGCGACACAACCGGAACACCAGTGAGTGCGTCCATCCGGTCCTCTCGTACCAGGAGCAATTTGCAATCAATTCTCCAACGCCCACGGCAGATAGGGACCGAACCGTCTCACGACGTTCTAAACCCAGCTCGCGTACCGCTTTAAATGGCGAACAGCCATACCCTTTGGGACCTACTTGCAGCCCCAGGATGTGATGAGCTGACATCGAGGTGCCAAACACCGCCGTCGATATGAACTCTTGGGCGGTATCAGCCTCTTATCCCCGGAGTACTTTTATCCGTTGAGCGATGGGCCCTTCCACAGAACCACCGGATCACTATGACCTACTTTTCGTACCTGCTCGACTTGTCTGTCTCGCAGTTAAGCTTGCTTTATACCATTGCACTAACCTCACGATGTCCGACCGTGATTAGCAAACCTTCGTGCTCTCCGCAGGCTTTTGGGAGGAGACCGCCCTAGTCAAACTACCCACAGACACTGTCCGAGACCGCGTTTCGCAATCTTCGTTAGAACATCAACGTTAAAGGGTGGTATTTCCAGGACGACTCGTAATCACTGGCGTGACTACTTCTAAGTTCCCACCTATCCTACACATCAAAATTCAATGTTCAGTGTCGAAGTTACAGTAAAGGTTCGACGGGGTCTTTCCGTCTAGCCGCGGGTACACCGCATCTTGCAGCGATTTGCACTTTCACTGAGTCTCGGGTGGAGACAGCCTGGGCCATCATTATGCTATCGTCAGGTCGGAAATCTACCTGACAAGGAATTTCGCTACCTTAGGACCGTTATAGCGTACGCCGTTTACTGGGGCTTGATCAGGAGCTTCTCGATTACACCATCAATTAACCTTCAGCACTGGGCAGGCATCACACCTATACGTCCACTTTCGTGTTTGCAGAGTGCTGTGTTTTAATAAACAGTTCTGCACCAGCTGGTATCTTCGACCGTTCAACCTTCAGGGCAAGGCCCTCATAATCTACGCTGGCGCACCTTCCCGAAGTTACGGTGCTATTTTGCCTCAGTTCCTTCACCGAGTTCTCTCAAGCGCCTGAGTATTCTCTACCCTGACCACCTGTGTCGGTTTTTCAGTACGGTTTAGTAAAAGCCTGTCGCTTAGCGGCTTTTCCTGGAAGTGTGGTATCAGTTGCTTCAGCTCCGTAGAGCCCGTCATCATCTCAGCGTTAAGAAGTCCGGATTGCCTAAAACTTCCCACCACCAACTAAACGTACATATCCAACAGTACGCTAACCTAACTCTGCTCCGTCCCCACATCGCAGCTTTACCAAAGTACGGAATATTAACCCGTTTCCATCGACTACGCTTTTCAGTCTCGCCTTAGGGGCCGACTCACCCTGCCCCCGATTAACGCTGGATCTAGGAACCCTTGATCTTCCGGGCGAACGGTTTTTCACCGTTTTATCGTTACTTATGTCAGCATTCGCACTTGTGATACGTCCAACAGCCTCTCGAACCATCTTCATCCGCTTACACAACGCTCCCTACCTAACAGACTTACGTCTGATGCCGCAGCTTCGGTGCTATATTTGAGCCCCTGTTACATCTTCCGCGCAGGCCGACTCGACTAGTGAGCTATTACGCTTTCTTTAAATGATGGCCGCTTCTAAGCCAACATCCTAGCTGTTCAGCTTCCACTTCGTTTCCTTAATATAGACTTTGGGACCTTAGCTGGCGGTCTGGGTTGTTTCCCTCCACGACGGACGTTGCACCTCGCCGTGTGTCTCCTGAGTATCACTCTTCGGTATTCGTAGTTTGCACTCGGGTTGGTAATCCGGATGGACCTCTAGCTGAAACAGTGCTCTACCCCCGAAGGTGTCCGCTCGAGGCTCTACCTAGATCAGATTTCTGGGGAGAACCAGCTCTCCTGGTTTGATTGGCCTTTCACCCCAGCCACAAGTCATCCGCTAATTTTTCAACATTAGTCGGTTCGGTCCTCCAGTTAGTGTTACCCAACCTTCAACCTGCCCATGGCTAGAATCACGGGTTTCGGGTCTATACCTTGCAACTCACACGCCCAGTTAGACTGCTGGTTTCCTTCGGCTCCCCTATTCGGTTAACCTCGCTACAAAATATAAGTCACTGACCCATTATACAAAAGGTACGCAGTCACCCTTTGCGGGCTCTACCGCTTGTACGTACAAGGTTTCAGGTTCTATTTCACTCCCTCACCGGGCTCTTTTTCGCCTTTCCTTCCACAGTACTGGTTCACTATCGGTCAATCAGGAGTATTTGTGGAGGATGGTCCCCCATCTTCAAACAGGATATCACGTGTCCCGCCCTACTTCTCGTTAGCTTAGTACCACGACCTGGACTTCGAGTACGGGCTATCACCCTGTGTCGCCAAGCTTCCCAGCTTGTTCCTCTGTCTCTGTCGCTATCACTAACAGGCTCTTTCGCTTTCGCTCCGCCCTACTCACAAAATCCCGGTTGATTTCTTTTCCTCGGGTGTACTTAGATGTTTCAGTTCTCCCGGTCTGGCCTCACTACCTAAGGATTCTAGTAGTGATAGTGATTCTTCATCTACTGGGTTTCCCCATTCGGACATCTTGGATTAAACGCCTCTTATCGACTCATCAGCTTTTCGCAGATTAGCACGTCCTTCTTCGCCTCTGATTGCCAAGGCATCCACCTTGCACGCTTTGTCACTTAGCCGCACAACCTCGTGATTCTTGGGATGAACAATCTGATGAAGATAAAATGGAATTTAAAATTAAAATTCACTTTACATCATAGATTGACGCTAAAAACACGTTAGGTTTATCAGCCGCAACAGTTAATTTATTCAGAATCATTGCCTTTTTATCAATGACCCTTACTCAGACTTTCTTGAAAGTCCTGTTTTCAGCTTTGTTTCCAGTTTGTTAAAGAACAGTTATTGAAGACAAAAATCATCTTTAAATGGCGTCCCCATGGGATTCGAACCGTTACCGCCGTGAAAGGGCGATGTCCTGGCCTCTAGACGATGGGACAACATGTAAGATATTCTCACATCCTGCTTTATTTGTTTATTCTTCTTTTGTTTGCAATCATCAGCCAAACTGGTGGACACTTAAGTCAATTCTATCTTTGGTAAGGAGGTGATCCAACCGCAGGTTCCCCTATGGTTACCTTGGCTGCGACTTCACCCCCAGTCGCATGAATCATACCGTGGTAAACGCCTCCCGAAGGTTAAGCTATCTACTTCTGGTACAACCCCACTCCCCATGGTGTGACGGGCGGGTGTACAAGGCCCGGAACGTATTCACCGCGACATTCTGATTCGCGATTACTCAGCGATTCGACTTCATGGAGTCGAGTTGCAGACTCCAATCCGGACTTAGACGTACTCCTGAGATTCACTCCACCTCGCACTGCGTCACCTCTGTATACGCCATTGTAGCACGTGTAGCCCTCGCAGGGCCATGATGACTTGACGTCATCCCCACCTCTCCGGTTTATCACCGGCAGTCTCCTTTGAGTTCCCGACCTAATCGCTGGCAACAAGGATAAGGGTTACGCTCGTTGCGGGACTTCACCCACATTTCACAACACGAGCTGACGACAGCCATGCAAGACTCTGTCTCTATGGTTCCCGAAGGCACTCCGTATCTCTACGAGGATTCCATGGATGTCGAGAGTAGGTAAGGTTCTTCGCGTTGCATCGAATTAAACCACATGCTCCACCGCTTGTGCGGGCCTCGTCAATTCATTTGAGTTTTTAACCTTGAGCCGTACCTCCCAGGCGGTCGATTTATCACGTTAGCTACGGGCACCAAGCTTAAAAGCCCAATCCCCCAAATCGACAGCGTTTACAGCGTGGACTACCAGGGTATCTAATCCTGTTTGCTCCCCCACGCTTTCGCACATGAGCGTCATGCACATTCCCAAGGGGTGCCTTTCGCCTTCGGTATTCCTCCACATCTCTACGCATTTTCACCGCTACATGGAATTCTACCCTCCCTAAAGTACTCTAGCTACCGAGTCTGAAAATGCACCCCAGGTTAAGCCCGGGGATTTCACACCTCACTAAATACCGCCTGCGTGCCCTTTACGCCCAGTTATTCCGATTAACGCTTGCACCTCCGTATTGCGCGCTGCTGGCATGAGTTAGCTGGTGCTTCTTCTGTGATTAACGTCAATCGTGTTGCGCTTATCACAACAACGCTTCCTCGTCACCGAAAGAACTTTTACAACCTGAAGGCCTTCTTCATTCACGCGGCATGGTCGCGTCAGGGTTGCCCCATTGCGCAATATTCCCCACCGCTGCCTCCTGTAGGAGTCCGGGCCGTGTCTCAGTCCGTGTGGCTGGTCATCCTCTCAGACCAGCTAGAGATCGTCGGCTTTGCAGGCCTTTACCCCACTAACTACCTAATCCCCACTTGGGCTCATCTCATGGCAGCGTACTTGCGTCCCTGCACTTTCGTCTCTCGACTTACGCGGTATTAGCGATAGTTTCCTCGTCATCATCCCTCCATAAGCCAGATTCCCCAGCATTACTCACCCGTCCGCCACTGTCAGCAAGAAAGCAAGCTTTCTCCTGTTACCGTTCGACTTGCATGTGTAAGCTGCCGCCAGCGTTCAATCTGAGCCATGATCAAACTCTTCAATTCAAAAAGTTTAACTCGCTCAATACTGCTGACTTAATTAATCATCTATATAAATAAACGATCTCGTAGCACTATTCAGTTCAATTTTAAAATTCTTTAATGATAAAAATGAATCTTCAGTGCCCACACAGTTTGTCTGATTGATTGTTAAAGAACAAAAATTCTGAGAAAACCTCAGAATTTAAAATTGGTCGGCGAGATAGGATTTGAAACCTACGACCCACTGGTCCCAAACCAGTTGCGCTACCAAACTCGCGCTACTCGCCGACGGGGTGGCTAGCGGACCTTGAACCCACGACAACCGGAATCACAATCCGGGGCCTCTACCAACTGAGGCTATAGCCACCATATTTTAATGAAGTTGAATTGCATGACCTTGGCGCGCTCGACAGGATTTTGAACCTGCGACCTTTTGGCCCGGGAGACCAACGCTCTATCCAACTGAGCTACGAGCGCTAGAAGCGTCGTTGCGGGGCTGCATATTAAAAAGTTTAAAAAGTGCTTGTCTAGTATAAAAATTTATCATCAGCTATTTTTAGCCAAATGAATATAATTTATAAAATTTTCTGGTTATATTTAACTCTAACTTTTAGTCAAAATTTAACTTCTATTTAGTTTTAGCACGTTTAGCCGCACGACGTTTCATTCGGACGTATCCAACGGGTAATCTTCCCAAGCTTTGTAATAGAACAAGAATAAAGGAAGAGAATAATAAATGCGATGAACATGATCCATCCATTAATATAAATCTCTAAATCCCAAAGCAGGCACACAATGCTGCGACAAAGGTGAATTAACAAAATGCCTGACGGGAAGTTAAAGCTCGTACGCACCATCAAATGATGGACATGCAAGCGGTCTGGACGGAATGGGCTCTTCCTTTCTAAACGACGATAGCCAATCGCCACCTATCCACCAACGGAATAGCAATCACCCAAAGTGCGGTCACTGGATTCATCGGATGACCTCTGCCTTTATGTACTTAGCAACAAAAATCCAAATAATCGTAAAACCGATCAACGTACTGCCGGCATCGCCCATAAAGACTTTAAATTTCGGTCCCAACGGAATCCCTCAGATTCATCATTAAATAAAGGGAATCGTTGCAATAATGGGTTTAAAACCCAATAAGCCAAATCCATTTGCCCATCGCGATACATCAAGATACCGATCGCGCTGAAAGAAACACAAGATAATCCGCCCAGTAAAACCGTCAATCACCATATCGATCATATTAAAAGCATTAATAATGCTGATACGCCAACACAGTAATAATCAAGCCGATAGATCCGAACGTGAGCTGGAATGGTCCCCTAAAATTTGCCCTAAAATGATCGAGGTAAACACTTGCCCATATCGATCGCGAGAATGGCTAAAAATGCCTGAACACCTGCGCGCAAGAAAGGGCTACGTCATAACGGTCATCAATAATGCCCATTAACAGCAAGACTAAAATACTGAATAAATAAAGATAAGGTAAAACGTGCTTTGATCCCACTGCATGAGATATAAAAACAAAGATTCCCCATAAACAATGAAATGCCGTAATTAACGGAATTGCGCCTGATGGCGTTTTACGATAGTTAGGTTCATCCACCAAAACCGATTTTAATCGCAACTGACGTGCACTCACAAGTAAAGTTAGTGCCCCAAGAAATGTAACAAATAACGTCAACAAATATAGGTTTTCCCGATGAAAATAAAATGCGCAAAGGATATCACAAAGGCAAGTAGGCATAAATATTTTTACTCACCTTCCTTTTTCCGATACACAGCACTTTTTGTATATAAGGATACGATGGCAAATTCAACCGCACTTTTCTCCCGCGCTCAGCATGTTATTCCAGCTACGTTAATTCACCGGTTCGTGCTTTTAACGGTGCCGTGTCAGACACCGGTCTTTATTGAAAAAGCGCAAGGCGCTTATATTTATGACACAGACGGTAAACAATATATCGACTATGCAGGGTCTTGAGCCCAATGATTTTAGGACACAATCACACTATGAAAATGCCGTGATGAAAACCGCACAAAACGGCTTTGAGTTTCGACGCACCAACACCGTTGGAAATCGAACTCGCCGAATTAGTGTGTGAACTTATCCCTTCAATTGAAAATGGTTAGAATGGTGAGCTCCGCATCGAAGCTACAATGTCTGCTATCTGCTTAGCCTGTGGCTATACAAATCGAGATAAAATCATCAAATTCGAAGGTTGCTATCATGGTCAGCGCGATTCCTATTAGTCAAAGCCGGTTCCGGTGCATTAACATTGGGGCAACTCTAACTCTCCGGGCGTGCCGGCAGATTTTTGCCAAACACACGCTCACCTGTACCTATAACGACATCGACTCTGTCAAACAAGCCTTCGAGCAATATCCTGACGACATCGCTTGCGTGATTGTCGAACCGGTCGCAGGCAATATGAACTGTGTTCCACCATGATTTTCGCAAGGATTACGTAAACTTTACGATCAATACGGCGCCGTATTCATCATTGATGAAGTAATGACCGGTTTTCGTGTGGTCACTCTGGCGTCACAACGTTACGACAATGTCACACCGGATTTAACCTGTACGAAAAAGTAATCTGGCGGTGGTATGCCGGTGGCGCTCTGGGCAAGAAAGAAATCATGCAACACATTGCCCCAACTGGCCCGGGTTTACCAGCAGGCACCTTATCCGGCAACCTGATAGCGATGGCAGCCCCGGTATCGCTTGCTTAACAGAATTGCAAAAGCCGGTACGAGCAAAACTGGCGCAATAAACGGAAAATTAGCAAAAAGGCTTTGGCAAACAGCTTCGCCGATAAGCATCAAGTGCCGTTTACAGTCGATCTGCGTCGGCGGCATGTTCGGTATTTTCTTTACCGATAGAAGCGACGTGTTATCAGGACGTGATGACGTGCGATACGTGGCCCTCAAACGCTTTTTCCACAAAATGTTGGACGTAGTGCGTTTATCTGGCGCCGTCTGCATTTGAGGCAGGCTTTATGTCTCTTTGCGCATTCTGGATGAAGACATCGAGCGCACGCCAGCGGCAGCAGATATTGCTTTTGGCTGAATTGCATAATTATAACGCGGTGCGGCCAGGCTTGACAAACGTTTTTAAATCTGAATGTACCCTTTATGTTTAAACACTAATTTAAAATTTGCAAACAAACGCGTCAATAACGCCGGGCCTTCCGACTCGTCCAAGGCACGTCCGAATTTGTTCGTTAAAATAAAGAAGTCTTCGCTTTCACCACAACGGTGGTGATTTTTAGTATTGAGTAAATCTAGCCCTCGTCGCAGAACACAGCACCACATCCGCCAAACAAACCGGTTTGATCCAGTAAAACAATTCCATTTCAGCTTGATTTGCTCTTTCTACTATTCAAAAACGCACGTCGGTTTTTGCATGAAATGAGCCAAATGGTGTTGCGCGCAGGCGTTGCTTATTCACCGTTTCGACGTTAGGCTTTTCGTCAACGCGTCTTCCAACATACGACGACGATCAAATGACAACCTCAGCGCCATCCAGTTCGGTCACACAAACTGTCCAACACATAGCCGTCTTGCGTGGTAATAATTTCAGGCATCGTGAATGCTGAGTTTTCGCGCCGACAGCTCACCATAATTTTATTAAACAGGTTCGGGCGACGTTGGTATAAATAAAAATTTCGCACGTCGGCAGAAAACCGATTGCTCACTTTTAACAACACACATCACCGCGAAACTTTGGCGCAGTTGGGTGTGTGCCAGTTGATTTGCCGGCGGTAATTATTATGTAAAATAATCCAATGGGCAACGCGTTGCCATAGTTTGGTCAATTTGCAACCCAGAAAGTGGTGTTTTTCACGTATTTCTAACAACGCTGCGATGATGTTCTTCAGCCTTTGCTCGATTATCCAACAAAGTTGTCAGCCTGGGCAAATTGTTGTGGTAATCATATAAGGTTGGCACAAAGAACGCCCAGTTGTTCCATAAGGTTTCATTACGCCACAATGTCGGCAAATGGTGACAAGAGAATAAATAATCTAAGCGTACTTGATTACGCACGCTCGGCAAAGCTCACCACAATTTCCGATCGTGAATATCCGTCGTTGTGCGGTCACCGACATCAACAAATGTTGTTCCACTAGCCATGCCATGGTTTCTGTTTCGCGTTGGTCGAACCCATGGTGCAAGTACAAAATCGCGCATATCTTCCGCCCCCATTAATTCATGCGCGCCACCACGCCCTTTCGCGATGTCGCGAAATAAGGCAAGAATATATTAACAAAGTGCGGTCGGAAATTTGATGGTTTGATGGCAATCGGGTGATTTTGCGCCGACGTTTCACAAAAAATCTTCCAGTTTTAACATCACGCGCAGAATATGCTCCATCCACGGTAACAATGGAACAACCAACTGTACGCCGACAATATTGCCCCAGGTAAATATGGGTCAGCACACCCACATTGGTGCATAAAAATGCGTTGGATGGCACATGATTAAACAACGAATAAATTTTTTCAAAGCGTCGGAAAATCGTACAAATAGCCTTGCCGTTGCTTCCAGCGCCAAATACAGCCTACGTATGGAGAATATCCTCTCGCTTAAGTGATATTGGTGTTAAATAATAGAAAGATCGAGGATGCTTTCCGGCTGTTGTTCAAAGTACTGGCGATGGCGCAAACAAATGATTGATTTATCAAACTGAAATTCAAGCATCACACTTGCTCGTTCACCACTTCACATGTGGGGTTAAAAATGCCCCGATAATGCTTGACCTGCACCGCCCAGCAATGAAATGGAAATGTAGCGCCTGAAAATTAGCCACTGGCGGTTTTACGCCTTGATTGCTCGCCTTGGAATCCCAACACCGCTGACTTTAACGACGATCAAATAAGAGGGTCATAATCGTTTCAAGATTACCATGCATACCGCACTTTAAACAGAAATTGTTGGTTTTTCAGCAACAACATACCCGCCGGGTGAATAAACTCGCTTGTAAATTTCGCAAATTTTCGCTCCACAAGGAAGGGCAATCAATACAACAAATGCAACCTGCAAGCCGCCTGGACTGTATTTAATATCGTCTATCAAGATGGCTGTTATAACGTTGATAACGCTCATTTTTTCTTGAATTTTGCTCGACAGAAATCGGTTTTGACCAAAAGTCGGTTGTTGCACCAATGCGACCAACCGTTTGAATAACGTTTGATTGCCGATTAAATAACGCGCTTCCAACAACGGTTTCACCGTGATATCCGCCATGCCCTCCGCTTCACATTCGGTAAGGGTACGGATGCTCTGCCCAACGTTAAACCGCAACCTACATAAAAATTGTGACGAAACTGACCGAGTTGCTCCCTGTAACGCCCTCGGTTGGAACTTGTTTCCGGTTAAATCAAAATATCCAAATCGAAAGCGGGAATATTTCACGCCCATAACCACCCACGGGCACCGACTTAATGGAATGGTCGGCAACTGAAAAATGGCGCCATGCAAAAGGAATTGATCATAAACGCCGTACGATTAGCAACCGCTGATCGATGGTTATTTGTCAAAATTCGCCAATCAAACCGTTTTAAATTTTTCTGAATTTTGACCACTGGCGTGAGCTCTGGCTTGCATCGTATGAAAAGTATAGGTCGTCTTGCAAAAGCGGGAAATAGAAAAATCCGCTACGGGAAACGCAAATGGATTTCGGTTAATTAAACATTCACCATAACGTTGGATGCGCCCTTCGGTAATCTTCTTCGTCACGGATGGTCATCATCACAGCCGTTTCCGTCACCACAATTTGGTGCTCAAATTAAGCGGAATGACCATTGTCTTTGGTTTTCACCGTCCAACCATCTCCCATTAAACGTAATTTTTTTACCGGCGTTAATCATCGGCTCAATGGCGAACATGTTCGCTCAATACCCGCCACCGCCATCGTCCGCATATTAGAAAAATACTCTGTGGTTCGCAGGAATTCCAATGCCATGGTCGCAATATTCGCGCACCACACTAAAAGTTTCAGCCCGTATTTTGTAATGGCCTGCTCGATTTTATTTAAAACGAATGCCCGGTTTAACCGTACGACCGACATAAGCGTATTTCCACCAGCTTTTTACTGCAATTGGTTTCAACAATATACATTTTCGAGTTATTCCAAAATAACTGTCTTACCGTGACAATATCTGCCAATATCGCCATTTTTCTCGATGCTTATCAAACTTAGATGCTGGTGACAAACCACTTCGTTAATGGAAATGCAAGTCGTTGGAAACCATGATAATTCGGGCAGCAATACCTTTTGCACGTTCACCATATAATCGTGACAACAAGCATCCACCTCCGGTGGTAGTACGCCTTCTTTACATAAGGCCTGATCATCACCAACACGTCGGATGCTAGCTTGTGCAGGGCTTCGCGTAATTCTAACAATTCTCCTTCCGTTCTTAATGGAATACTCATGTTTATCTCCGGTTTAAAAAAATTAATGGCGGAATTATAGCACTGTGGACAGAGAAAACTTTGATAAATTTTGAATGACTAGTCGGTTGTTGATAATACGCGCCCAAATAAATCGTGGGAATTAGCAATATGACAGAGATATCCGTTCCGTTAACCTTTACTGATGTCAAGTTAAGACAAAAGTGAAGTCTTTAATCACTGAAGAAGAAAACCCGGCACTAAATTACGCGTCCATATTACCGGCATGGCTAGTATTTCAATACGGCTTTACCTTTTGACGAAAAAGTCAATGAAGTTGAGACTTTCAACTGCAGAAAATGCCGGTGCAATTAGTTATCGATCCGATGAGCCTACAATATTTAATCAAGCATCATTGACTATACCGAAGTGCCTGAAGGTTCACGTTTGTGGTGAATAACCCGAATGTCTTCATCCACTTGCGGTTGCGGATCCTTTCAGCATCTAGTCATGGATTTTCAATTTTACCTCCCATCAAGGCAACACTGTCGCGGCGGCGATACTTTGTGCTTCCTTGCCAACTGGTTTAATATCGAAGTGCGGTCAACCATAACCAATTTTCACCGCACTTTTTCATTTATAAAACTCATTGTGCCTACGCATGGATGTGGTGTTAACTGGTGCTGAACATAGCTTATATATTAACGCGGATGAGGTGATGGCGGAAGGCAAATAATCTCTGCCATTGAGAATCCAGATGTTGGAAGACGGTTTTCTTTATTATTACGATGATGAAAGTATCGCCTTTTTGTGGCATTGAAGATTTTACCCATTTTTTTACACTTTACTTGGATTTTATCCAGCTAATCCTAAATATCCAGCCTTAAATGGTAACGCACATGGCAACAACAAAAGAGCAACAGACTCTGACTGAACAGCCACCGATAAAATCCAGAAGATCTTGGACAATTCAGCTGTTAAAATCGTATCCATTTTTGTATTAGTATTTTCATTCTGCTTATTTGATTGGTGATTCAAGAAAATGGACGCCAAATTTGCGTTTGCCGGCAGCGTGGTAGCCGAATTGAAAGCATTCGGGTGAGTGATCAACCAGTTTGAGCAAATCAAACAACTTTCTTGAAAATGAATATCGCTAAAACCACTCATGATTGCCGCACCGGCGATTTTTAAATTGAAAATAACACGATCGTCTTATTATGTCGTATTCCCTTCTGACGCACCAGAAGCGCAACGGGTTTTCGCCTGCGTTTTGAAACGATAAATTGGGCAGTCATTGAAGATTGATTACGTTAGCCATTGATGAATTTCTGCTTTATGCCAAAGCTGATCGCCATTTTGCAATCAGACAAAGAAGAACGTCTGCAATTTTCGCAACAATACCCCGCTTACTCATTGATGCCTTATTACTGACGGAAGATCGTCGTTTCTTTCAACATGATGGTATCGAAATTCACTTGGCATCTTACGTGCCATGATCACCAATATCCAAGCAGGGCAAACGGTACAAGGCAGTACCAACCCAAACAACTGGTAAAAACTTATTTTGGTAACGAGCTGCTCACCTGTAAAATTAACGAAGCCTTGATATGTTAATTCGATTGGCGTTATGACAAAACCGTATCTTAGAAACCTACTTAAACGAAATTTCAACCGGCAGAATGGCGACAACCAAATCCGGTTTTGAATTACCAGCCAGTTTTATTTTCGGGCGTTCGTGTGGAAATCCAATAGATCAAATTGCGTTATTAGTGGGCGGGTGCGAGTGCCCTTCCTCGAGTGAACCGTAGCGTAATCCAGCGAATGCGCTGGAACGCCGAAATGTGGTGTTGCCGTCGATGTTGGAACATAAAATTATCGGTGATGAAACCTCTATCAACTATTGAGCCAACGCCCGTCGGTGTGCAGAAAAGGAAAATTAGCCGTAAATACCCGGCGTTTATCCAAACCTTACAAACCGAATTACGCGCACACGGCTTATGAAGGCAAAACTGAAAATCTCCTGCGCGTACTGCACCTCTCACGCTGGACGTGAGCAGCACAGATCACGCCGAACAAAGCGTGAAATCAGTGCCGTATCCGACGCACAGCTCAAACATAAGAATCCGTTTTGGAGATCCGCCATGGTGGTTGCCGATGCTCAAACCGGTGAGGTGCGCGCCATTTTGTGGGCGGGCGCGAAACGCACGGTGCAGGATCTAACCGCGCTTTATCGGCTAAACGCCAAATCGGCTCGTTAAAGGTAAAACCGTCCGTTTCATTTGACCGCCTCGCATCGGAGCATTTCGATTAACACACGCGATTAACAGCAACAATTACCATCAATGTGAAGCCGGCACTCACCTTGGCAATCGCGCACTTACGACCGCCGATACAGCGGTTCGGTCATGCCGATGGATGTCTGCATTGGTCACGGTCGTTGAGTATCCCAACGGTCTACATCGGCATGAAGCTGGGGTTTGGCAAAGTGATTTCCATGCAACATGCATGGGCGGGCTGGGATAAAAGTCATCGATTCCGAAAGTCCCGTCAATGCTGCTGGGTTCCTATGCTACTTTCCGCCTTATGACGTAAATCCAAAGCTTTATCAAACTATCGCCAACGAAGGCGCCAGCATTCCGCCGGCACGATCAGTGTGTATTGCGGACTGGCAAGGCAGTATGATTTATGAGCATGATCTCGAACCCAAACAAAGTCGCGCCACCTGTGACTTTCCAAACCCTCTTTAAGGCTATGCACCGCGTGGTTGATCGTGGCACCGCTCACAGCTTTGCAAACCGGATTGTTGCTCCATTTACACTTAGCCGGTAAAACCGTTGCACTAACGATGCGCGCGATACTTGGTCTGCGTGTGGGAATTGACGGGCGAAAAGCGTTGTCCTGCCATTTGGCCTGGTCGAGACGATAATCGCGTGAAACAGAAACTCACCGGTGCTAGCGGGTGCGTTACAGAGTCTATAAGGCCCATTTACAACGCGCGTGCTATTCGCCCATTAAAATTAAACAAACCACAAAGCATCAAGTGGATCGGAATTCACGCCTATGGTGGCTGTTGATTGCTTGACGTCACGCACGATCCCTGTTTGGGCAGACAGAAATCAATCATTCTGCCAACAAGCCTACCTCGCACAAACCAGCTCCGCGATCGGTACATACAGCAACGCAACGCACTGACAACTCCGGTAAAACACAAAGCGTGGCGATGTGCTAAAGAAGGGTGAATAAAAATGGACGGCTACGCAGAATAAAACACCTGACAAAACGACCGCACTTGAGGAGATAAGTGCGATGCTTCTTTTTATGGTGTTTTACTATTCATCAATAGAGTGAGAACCTCGCTAAACTCAAACCGTTATAGACAGAAACAACCAATCGTCTCGGCGTGTAAGTAAGCCTTTTCTCTAATTTGCTCGCATCGCTCGTTTTATCTGCAGTGACCAATGGTTTGCTCGCCATGCGAAATTAAACAACATCTCTAAAAATCGGTTTGCCCAAAAAGTCAGTGTTAACAGCCGTCAGGTAGCGCATCAAATTGATCGCGTCAATATAAAGATACATGCCAGGTTCTTTTGGGCTTTTATAACGATAGCGCAGAGCATAAATCGACTCATAATTAGGTTGAAGTTGCCGATTTTTGCAATACCATTATCATTACAACTCTTTTCATTGGAATTTTGCTTTATGGCTCAGATATTATCGAACTACGAACAGGTCAATTTTCTGCGCTGTTTATCAGTATCCATAGTTCAAGCTTGACTGCCATTAAGCGCGCATTGGAAAAGAAAAGCAAAACCTCGCCATCATTATTTATATTGAGGTGGTTGCGGTAAACAATCCGATGCTAGAGTCGTCTCATCGCATTAAAGAGACTTGTGGCAGAATATCACCCGTCTTACGTTGGCGTGTAGATTGGCATAATCCTTCGCAAAGCAGAATCCGGCTCTCTAGTCACCAATCTCTCGTTCTTGGCAATGTGAATATACCTCTAGAAATCCTTCCGGAGCCCGCGGAGTTACCCACATTTAGCCGCATAACGTTATCGACAAACAGGTTATTTGTGCGACAGTGATTTGATTATTCATGGCGATGATGGAACAAAAGGTGCTGAAGTCGGCGCAGATGGCAATATCCATGTTATGGCGGGTGTGCGGGACGATGCTATGGCGGGTGCCAACAGTCATTCAGTTCGATTTATACACAATATTTAGATGCGGAATTTGTCGCCGTCATCGGCAGCCGTTTTCTCTATAAAAGAGTCAGCGGAATTTTTATATCGTCTGGGTCAGGATTTTGCCGAAAAGAGCAGTTGAGTCTTTCATCCTTTCTAATTATAAGTCAACAGACTACCCATTCATCGCCGCGGCGCTGGACCGATACTCGCGAGTGTAAGATACGCCAACGCACGACAAATGAGCGGCCCTGCCGATTGTTCCGCCAATCTCGCTTTAGCTGCACGAGCAATAAAACGATTCAAACAAGTCTTGTTGCGCGGATAATGAATCTGCATTGATCTTCTACAACCGCGCCGTTAGCAGCGAACGTCGCAAAACGATCAAGGTTGTCACTTGGCGGTAAATTACGTTCTTGACGCAGGTTTTCCAAAATCCGCCACTGAAATATCGTCAAGCAGGAAAATTTGCGTTGCCACCGCGCCTTTCTCACCAAGCAGCTTTTTGATATTCTTTCTCCAAAAGCGTTAAATCTGAATCGGCACTTGTAGTGCGTCTAAAAGTTTCGTCGAGCTTTCGTATCTTCCGTTAATGTTTCACGCCTGAGATAATTGCTGTGATTTGTAACCATGTAAAGTCGCCAGAAAGAATATTATCTGTTGGCTGAAGCGATAAAATAAATTCAAATAATCTGGCTAATTAAAGAGAAATGAGTTCAGTGGATTTTTCTTTGTCATGAATTTTTGTCCTTCTCTGATGAAAAGTGCGGTGAATTTTCTTGTGTTTTTCGTCAAATGCCGCAATGCTTGAGATCGACAGCGAATCGTCCAATAACAAATGAATATTACCAAAAGATGATGGACGTGAATGTCCGTTATGCCACAAAATTAAATAGTCCTCACCAAAGCAAAGATTGCAAAAGCTTTATCAAAGCCCAGTTGTTGATATTTTTCTATGCTATTTCCCATGGTAGTCCCGATGCTGTATTCTTTTATTTCCATACAAAACCAAACTAAAGCTACCCTATTTCATTTTTGTAGGCAAAGCCGTAACTTAACATACACCTGATCTAAATACCCTTTTTAATGTTGCCGGGAATCCCCATGCAAAGTGGGTAGATAAAGCAATTAATTCGGCTTCTACAGTAATCAATGCTCAAACTCCCATCTCAGCCGGCACAATGCACATCCATTGTTGCACCTCAATCTCGACCAAGATAACACCGGATTAAAATTCCAATGTATACAGATCACGAATCACTGCTTCCACACCGATTTGCCGGGTCAGCACATGACTTCTCCATAAAGTGCGGTTAAAACTCGCTCTGTGAATTTGGGTGAGGCATAATCAAATGTTTCATTTTATTCCTTAAATTTACCGCACGTAATCAAACTGGCTGGAATAATGCGTTATTTTAAAACAAGAATGATCGCACATAGAATTGATACCAGAACAGAGGAATCGGTAAAACTCACCTCTATCACCCTGGCAATCACCGCTACCGCAAGTCCCCACCATAATAAAACACATCCCCTGGCACGGCGATTTCATGACAAGTAAACACTGCCTAACATAAACCAATGCCACTCATTCCAATAGAATCAGAGTGGCGTAAAATATCCCAGTGAATAAGCTTTCAGGACTTGAAACTAATCAACCATTCAATGATAAATATTTCTCTAAATTAATTCCGTGATTATTAAACCAATACGCGATAATCTTTGGTAGTTCCATTGATCATTACGTTCTTAATTTTAACAGAATATTTTATGAAGACCCTCAACACGCGCCGTATTGAATATGATTCCCCAACATATATAGTCTTTTATCTTTGTGGGATCCGCTATGCTATGTCACGCATTACTTTACCTGCTCCTTCCATCTGCCGAGCTTAACAGAAATACTCGCATTGGCATAATTTACCAGTAACATTCTTTTCTCTGGAAGATTTATCCGCAATGACTGAAAAATGAAGAAACCAGTCTAAAAGTGCGGCAATTTGAAGCGGTAGTTTTATCCGGATAAGCACATAATCGGCTGGTATTTATAGATGATTTCTGCTTGTATTGCTAATATAAATACTTACCGCATCAGCCACACGCTGATGATAACAACATGAGTAACACGTCCATGGGAAAGCCTCCCAGGATCTCAAAAACCATAATCGATGGCTAATGAAGTACATACATTATCGTCAATAATTAATCTCATCAATGACTTTTCGGTAAAATTCTCCGGTAGAAACACAATATAACTCAGAAGTTCATTTTGCACATCGCTATGGCGACTTCCTCCATATCCGTCTTTCGAGCCGCATTTCAGCGACGAAGAAGGATAATGATCCAACAACCGATTTGCCGATGAAATGGATGCGAGACCGTGGTAAAACGATCTTTGTCCTCTCATCGCAGCTTCGGCTCAAACCGTGAGACTTGACTGTTCAAATTGAGTTCTTTCAGCGCGTCTTTTCTCTAATTCCGTCACCTTGCCGGGCATAACAGTTATCCACATCCAGAAAAACGCTGATAGCTCGTAACATTTTTAATGCTTGGCTTTGCAGCTTTCTCTTTCATAGCCATTTCACGGTAAGTAAATTGACTGGAACGAAGTAAACACGTTTTCTCCTGGGCAGCAGATACAGAGTCGAAATAAAAGAAAAATATAAAAAGCATAAATAAAAATTTCATCGTCTTCTCTCTTGATCTTTAAAAAGCACGCTATTATACTAATTTAGGATGTTATTGCAACATGCTGTTTCTCGATTAATATCCATGCCATTACAAAACGCGTTTGCCAAATGCTCAGCGTTAATACGCTTGTCGTTTCTCCGCTCGCAATGATTTTCCCTTGATCTTAACAATAAAATGACTTCATCGCAGAATTTATAGGCTGCTAAGAAAGGATGAAAGTGCGGCTCACGCAGGTGTGGCTGGGCGGTGATAGTTTCAGTTGTTCCATCATATCGAGTTTGATAAAAACGGATCGTGGCGCAGCGGTTCATCAGCAAGCAATAGAGGGCGTTTTTGATGCAACAACGAGCAGAGTGTAGGCGAGCTTTTTCGTGCACGGGAAAGTTGGCGAAAGATTTTCTCATTAAATGTGAAACGGAAAACGTGTCTGAAATCGACCGCACTTTTCTTGTTCATTGCCTGATTCGGTAAAGCGGATTCGGTAACCTAACGCGATAACATCTATACACGGATATAATCCTGGTGAATTTCCGTGGTTTTGTGACAAGACATATCGCTAACCAAGGTGCGACGCTCATGGTGGTTAATCTGTTGTCAATCGAACCAAATTTCACCGCTTTTGACGTAAAGAAATACCGGCGATGGTTTTAGCAACGTCGATTTGCCCGCACCATGTCGCTCATACTATAGGACCAATTTGCCTTTGAAATAGTACACTGATGTCTCCTTTAAGCCCGTAAGGTTGGGAGAGATTCTCGATTTTAATCATAAAGTTACCTCTGCCAATCGCCGTTGTTCCGTCAATAAAATCCAATCAGCACGGGCGCCGATACTCGCCGTGAGCGTGCCGATGTAAATGTGAGAAAAACGGCACATATTGCGTCACAGATCCGCAATTGAGCGAGAATGGCCCTCAAATAAGGCAGTCTTTATGCCAGGGCAGGTGACGTGGCGCGTTTCCAGTAAAATTCCGTGCAAAGTGCGGTGCGATTAAACCGATAAAACTGATGGCACTCCGTTTGCGGAATGGTTTGCAGCCGACGAGCAAACGCAACGCCGTTGGTGGTGATACTGCGTTTGGATCGATCATGGTGCCGGGCAGTCTCTCCACCGAAACCGGTAAATCCACTATAACGACGTTCGCGATATAAACAAACCATGACCAAACAGAACGATCAGCGGTGAAATCTTACCAGCGTCAGCTTCTCGCCCACGCAATGAGCCTTGTAACCAACGGTAAGCTCCGCCAACGCCCAAGGAGGGCTTTCAAGCGTTAGATAACAACAACGCAATGGCGGCGCCGGTAACATATCCACCGCCATTAGCCGCCCAAGATCACTGCTATGGTCGTTCCATGATTTTGGCAATGGCGTCACCAATACTTCGCTAATGCCCCGCAACACCGCCATAGCACCTTGCAACGGTACAGACAATAGTAAAGAATCGGCACACGTGGCCGCCGTCGCTCCGGCACTACTGCCGGTGGCAGAGCCAGGACTTGCCAGTGGATTTTGGAAAATCCTGCATGGCATTGCCCGCAAAGAGCAAGACTCAGCACCGGTTAAAATTACGTTCAGCAATGCGCGGCACACGAGACATCCTGCACCATGCAAGCGAACGCATATCAGCCGAGCACCCGAATCCGCATTTTTGGGATGCGTTAAAATCGCCAAGTTGGATGATAAAAGGGCGATGCCTGTTATCAGCGGCAAGATATGAGATGCGGTATTTAATTTTGTGTTTTGTCAATGGGCGCTTCCTGTAACAAATCCAAAGATCGGGCTGGGTGATATTCTGTTTTAATGTTGATCAATCTTCCTTAGATTTCCACAAATCTCCACTAGCCTCTTTGCTAGAGGAATTTCGACTGCGAGATGAACCCTAGATGGCATATTTGCGTCGTTTTATATATGAATAGATTGTATAAAACATCTGAATGATAAAGTTATCGATACATTAGTCTCTTTAGTAAAAGAGAGGGCTAGAGATTTGTCCTCATCTCAGGGAGATTTGTCCTCATCTTGCAAGGAGATTTGATCGAATCTCCACGACCTCCATTGGTGATACATCCTCTGCGCCACTACGCGCCGTGATTCAAAGGCAATAAGTATATTTCATCGTGGAATACGAAAGTGCGGTCGATTTTCAAACGTGTAGCAACGGATGGTCAAGCAATTCTGCCTGCTCGTTATAGCTTTGTTGGTCAGCGATTTCGATTAACCCCGTTGGGTTGTGACAAAGCAACACTTTTTCCAGTGAAAATTTTGCGGGGTCACGGTATCGTAACGGTGTTAAAACCGCCAAACGTGTCACAGCACGTTATATTGCAGTGAAAAATGGGTTCCACATGCGCCGGTTTCCGATAATATTAGCGTATCGGTCACCGTCACATCCAGTTTGGAATCTTTGTGATTTTAATTTTTCCACCAACTGTTGCGCGGTGGGCTTCGTACCGGTGATTTTTCGCTGCAACAGCAAAGTTCAAATAATTCTTCAGCGGTCGGCGGGCTGTCATCATCGGCACAATAATTTCGTCGCCAAAGCGCGTTTTGTACATCGGCGACCAATTGCGGATAAAAGGCTCATTAATCAGCGGCGTTTGTCCAAATAAGACAACAATGCGGTCAGTTGTGGTCTCAAGGATCGGCTTTGTCTCGATTAATTTTATCCAACATCATACGCGGATTTTGAGGTAAGGCGACATTGCCGCCCGTTGTTCGGACGGGCACTCTGCAAGCGGTCGATCGGCGCGCACAGGTGGGCGAAACAAATTCCTCAGCGTGTGCAGAAAAGGTGAGAAAAGCGCGTGAAAATAACGGATGTTTTCATATAACGAAGGCGGTTTTCAGCCCCGCCATGATTGTGCACCCGGCGTGACAAAGCCGCCTTAAGCCATTTTGTGAACGATCCTCCAAGCTTCAACATAACACGGCGTCCGTCTCATGACCGCCCAGCCAGGACGTGCATGTTTTATTGAATACGCTGTCAGATTTTGCGCAAACCGGTCAAAACTCTCTCCGCCACTTCTAGTAGTTCACGCTACGTTTGCCAAGAGTATAAGACGTTTAGCACTCACTTTATGTACTGTAGCTTGGTGAATAGTAGGTATCCATACGTTTGCCGGTGTGAAAGTCAAATTCACATCTGCGCCCAATTTTTCAGTAATCTGAGAGGCTAAGCCTGTGCTGGCTAAGTGTTTCGGGACGTGCGTGCCAATTCACTCCTTTGCTGTCTCGGGTTTGCGTATATATGTATAGTTCGCATAAGCGGTTATTACATCTGTGATTTTACCATTGTATTAGCCGCCAAGACTCTTTTAACCTGCTCTTCCCATCAAGATTGACGGCTCGGCTTTGCATAGATTGACGGAATTAATCCCTGCGACTAATCGGCTATTTTCACGTTACGCGTGAAATAAGTGATATCAACGCTGGCATGCGATCATCTGTTTCAAATAAAGGTTCAACATCGCTACGCTTTTCGGTCCGGCATGTGCATGCCGATATGGCGTAAGAGTAGCCGCAATATTCCGTAATTGTCGATTTTGAATTGCTGAACCAGTAACGCGTGGTGCTGTCACATTGTTATGTAAGCGATGAGCCCGGGCAATACGGCCTGTATCCATGAGATTCTCAGTATTGAGAGCCATCAGTGTAACGACCACTCACATTCAAGCCTATGATCCGCATCGTGCAACAGGCGATATTCTCCGTCATGACGCTTTTCTCTCACAAGCTTTTATTACGCGTATTGAAATAAGACGAAATTAAATCTGTGATAGTCTCATTTAGAAACTTAAACCTTGCGTGATGGGTGCCTTCACGATCGTGAAATTCACATCTCAATCGATAATTCGCACTGAGTTTTCGCATCGTAAGCTGAGCAGACAGCCAACCGTATCGCTGTCAGTTTTGATATGGCTGACGCCAGCTTCTTTATGTTTAAGCAGTCATGCGTTACCTGAGAACCACTGCACTTTAAATAAGTGGTATCACGTGTTGCGAGTGTAATGACCTCGTGTGTTGCACTGTTGTCAAAGTTAGGCTGTTTGACTGCTATGAGAAGTTAAAGAAATCAAAGCCTGGTTATCGTCTCTAAAAACGTAAGAGAGGTATTATCACGGTGGAATTTATCACGCTCACTTGCTCCACCGGTACTCGACCGCTGTGCCATCTTGTGCCCGTGTGGTTAAAAGGCAGTGGTCTTTGCTGAGTGCTGAAATACGCTTTGGTGTGTGTGGCTGTCACCATGTAAACATAATAAAGTGTTGTTTGAGCCTGAAGGGTTAATGAACCATCAACTGGTGCGGTGAGATCGGTGCCCAAAATCATAGTCAACTTGAAGGTTTTGCCTTTTAGGCCTTTTTGGTAGTAGTATAAATCCACACCGCCCATTTACATCACTTCCCCAAAGCGCGGGTGCTCACCGCGTAAGACTTCGATGCGTTCGATGTTGTAAAAACTAATCACCAAAATCCGACAATATCCGGAAACCGGATTAACTTTTACACCATCAATAATCACAGCAGTGGTTTGCATCCGCACCACATCCAAAGGCGTGGTCAATATTGCCACGACCGCCTGAAGCGCTTACGGCTTAAGGCTTGGCACGGTTTCTTATCATTCACATAAGTCGCGTTGCGCTCAGCAAACTCTTTTTCGAAGTGAGAACGGTAACAGATGAAACGGTTTGATCTGGTTCACCAGTGTAGCGTACACCAATCAACCGCTGATAAGTTTAAATTCGGTTTTGCTTCAGCGGCGAGCAAGCGCCGGTAAACTGAATAACATTGCTGTCGTAATAAAGATTCTTCTTCATTCTAAGTTTTTGTGTGAGGAACGAAATTGCCACAAAAATGGCGCCATTTGACCCACATCATGCTGAAAACGAAAGTGCCACCGTGCGCCACAAAAATCTTCGATATTTTGCGCGACTTTATTCACTAAAGTGGTTACTGAATCACTCACGCCACGCAATATGCGGCGTGATTAATAAATTCGGCAAACGTTTTGTAGCGAATTAATAAGTTTGTCCTTTTCCGGTGGTTCTTTGATCAACACATCAAAAGGCGCAACAATTTGCCGTTTTCTAGCGCATCTAATGTCGGCTTCATCCGCAATGGGCTCGACCGGTATTGATGAGATAAGCGGTCTGTTTCATTAATGCCAACGTTTCCACGTGATTAAATTTTGGTGGTATCGGTTAGTAACAGGCAATGCGACGTAACAATATCGCTTGTTTCAATACGGTTTCAAATTCAGTGTAGCCTTCCCAGATATGGCTTGCACCTTTGTGTTCCGCATACAGCATTCATGCGCAATAATTGCATGACGACCGCCTCTGTGCCTAAGCAACCTTTGCAAATACACCTAACGTCGCGCCACGCATCCGTTATCAGATAATCAGTGTGGCAGAACTGTCACCAGGTGGCCCAACGATCAGAGGTCCTTGATCGCGATGATACCCAATGGACTGTTTAATGAAAATCATGCTGGCTGTACTCGGCTTTGATCGCTGAATAACCCGTCACATTTCCACAGCAATACTATCTTTCACGGCGTCTAAATCAATGTTATTGGTACCGGTGACGTAATGGCGTTGGGTTTCATTCAGTAATCAACCAATAATTCTCAGTCAAACCTACACTTTGTGGTCACCACAATATCGGCTACTGCGCGACGGGCATTTCCTCCGGCAACGCGGGGTCATATTCCGTCAAGTGTGTGAAAAGCAGGCGTGGAATATCATAGCTTGCAGAGATACCGGTACGATCCGGGAAAAACAATATTCATCAAAACTCCTTTAGTTTCATAACGTTTGAATATATCGTCTCCTTAAAGCCCTTGCACAAAACAAGGAAGAAGGATTTTGTGATTTGTGTGATCCCGATCTAAAAAATGCGTGACACCGCACTTTGTTAAGCGATTCTTAAGATTCCTGCAACCAATTTCATAAAATTTGCTCACATATTCGAAATATAAGTTCCGGGTGAAATTGCACCCCGTAAATAGGCAACGTTTATCACTTTGCATGGCATAATGATGCTGTCATCTGACGGGCGGTGTTGTAATGCGCTTGAAATTCTGCTCACTTACCACCGCCCAGAATGATATAAAGTAATTTGAAAACTCACAGCATATCTTTAAGAAGGTTCCGCCACACACACCAACCTTGGCTTGCCCATGACGTGGTGACGGAAGATTAGCAATTCTGCACCAAAAATTCACGCAACGTTGATGCCCTATTTTGCCAAATGGATTTATGCTGATAACGCCAGCGCCGATAATTGCGGATAAGCGCGCGGCACATCAGGGCGGAGAAATCAATAAATGAAAAAATCGCCCACGGCATCTGAAATCCAGTTCTTCCCATTGACTACTTGAAATGGCGCAACTTCAAGCCGGCGGATGGATATAAATTGAACGTAAAGAATCGTGATTATTGATGATCAGTAGTGACGCATCTTTCTCAAAGAGGGCTAATAAGCGGTGAAGTATGGGTACATAGCGATTTAAGCTAAAATTTTCCGCCGTTTTCACGAGATAATGTTATGTGAATTTTATTCAACAAACGAATCAATTGGCGATGAAAACCCTTCTTCTTTTTTAATCGATTTTGAGCAACAAACAAATGTTATTATCCGCTAAAGCGATAATGAGCAAAAGTTTTCGTCAATTTCAAGACTATACCAACGTGAATTGGCGGAAGATTTCTTGCATAAAAACATCACCGGTACCACCTTTTGTTGCCAACAGCCTATAGCGTTGCCGAAGTATCAAAAGAGCTTTGATTTGGTACAACAAGAACAGCTTCGGTAATTCTGTTGCTGAATCGGCCTACCCGACACCGATTGAAACCCATTATTCACTGCGTCAGCTCTTCCAGCCAGCCAGGGCAAAAATACAAATTTGTTCAAGGACTCAATTTGTGTGTTTTTTTTCACCGGAATAACATCAATTTATACGACAACCAGATTTCACTTATCCGATGAAGGCGATTGATTACTAACACTTTATGCCCAAGCCACCTTATCAACAATCAAAGAGCGGCAGGGGCATTACTATCGTGGTTGTCACTGACAACCCATACGGTGGCAAAAAATATTCACGTAACGCGTTTTCGTTATGTGGAAGAAATCAAACAAACGTTGCCATTTGCAAACCAATTCCGAAATTCCGGCGTGGTGGAGTGGCGGAAAACTGAAAAAATCGGTTCTCTTCTTGCCAAACTGTTACCGCCGGATCAATCAGTAGCGCTAAAAAGAAAAAACCGTACAAATTATTCAGCAGGCCGAACAACAACCTCGTGGCTGTACCGGTATTCGGTATTTTTGACGGTGAAAATTACAAAGTGCGGTGGCAGGTCGTTTATTGAAACCTGAAAAACTGACGCCGCGGTGGCGGTGGCGTACCATTCAAAAGTGATGCACAGGAATATCAAATTGATTCAAAAGTATGCCATTACAGAGGCTTAGCCGTTTCCTTTGGCCCGGAAACCGCGCCCATCGGCGAACAGGCAAGATGCAATATCGCACTCCATCAACAACGCTACGAACGCGGTTTACAGGCGTTTACAGCAAACAAAGTGCGGTCGTTTTCCTCGCATTTTCGACTTGCCGAACATGTTGTGTGTACCCGCTCGGGCGGGCGCCGAACCGCTGATTCGTTGCCGAATCGATTACAACCGAGCAGATTCAGTACGTTATTTTTCTTACCAGCGTAAACATTATCATGCCTTCAGCGTTATCTAGGCCATTGACTGATTTGAAATACACGCTGACCGCACGTTATTAAACGAATTACTCTCGCAAAGAGCGATTGCGATGAATCGCATCATAAAAACGGGCATGTCACCGATTGCACTACTCCGGCAACCTTATTTTCCGCCAGGGCACACAATGGTTCACGCCGACACGCCGCTCCTTGAGGCACTCAACGGCGGCACACTGGCCTGGGTCGTCTAAAGTGCGGTCGATTTAGCAACAGTTAAGTTGTTTGAAAATCAGGTTGATCAATGCGTTGAATGGATTGGAATAACCGTCACGTAAAACGATGCGGTTTGAAACTTTCCCCTATGAGGTCTGCATAGCTTCTGAAGCCCCTCAGAACGTAACTAGTCACCGTGTTTATTTTCATATCACTATTTAGTGAATCGTAGCGTGCAACTTGCTGAAATCATCGAAAAGAAATTAAAATAACGTTCCGTGCGTAATTTGGTCGTGCATCAAGATGCACGCTACGCATAAAATCGTGAATTACGCATCCGAGGTTAATTATTCGTTACGCCAGTTTGCGCTATGAAATTAGGCAAAATCTGTAATTCGTTGAAAGTGAGTCCGGCTTTTCGTTGCCGAATTAGATGATCTTTTTATTAGTTATTTTTCCGTCTTAATTTCTTGATCGTTCGATGTGGAAAACGTTCTCAGAAATTCAGCACTTTCCGCATCACACCGTTTGCCCAGACTTCTTTGCCAAACGGTATCCTCCGGTTTTATGGTATAACCTTTCTGTCGTCCGGCAGATTTCACCAATTAAACGTTATGACGTATGCTTTGTCAAGGGCAACAACCAATCCACAGAAGAAAAGACCGGCAAGCACTGCCATTCTCGACGCTAAATGATTAATCGGTCGTTCTTCCCCTTTTAAGCGTTTTACCGATTCATCCGTATTCACAGCAACAATTAAAACGATCACCTAGCTTACGGGCATTTTCTAAGTAAGACACATACGACCAGGATGCAAAATATCAAAAACACCCACGTTTGTCTCGATTTTCTTACCCGCTCTTTTAATTAACGGCTTATTTCAATTCAACTTCGGTCATCACACCAAAACAACTGTCGTTCTCCCATGAATCGCATTTTCCAACAAACGGTTGATGTACCCGTTTACCACTATGCGTGGATAAATAAGCCTCTTCAAACCACGGCATCCGCTAACGCGATTGCAAGCACACTGATCACCGTATCGCGCCTGTCGCATCAAAAGACTTCTTTGGTACTCTGTCGGCAAATGGAATACGGTTGATTTGGACACCAATAAGGTCATGCCGCTGTCTTAAGTGCGGTGAATTGATGTCTGAAATGAGTTTTCAGCCTTGTCGATAATCTCTTGTTCGGAATGACATTTCCCCGACCCTTCAAATTCCGACATATTCGGCGCGTTAGCGGTTGCCGCGGTAACGTTCAAATCAGTCCTTGTGGATCGATCAATGCCGTACGTTGGCATTACGCGCAATTTGGATGTTTGTGGTGGTGCGCGTCAAAGCTATAACACCGTAATTTTGACACGCCTGGTTTTGTGACCATTGCGCTGTCACATTTAGTATGTAAAATCAAGACGTAAACATTGATGGCGGGATAAATGGCGGTAATCGTTGGATGGGTAGATGGTGGTTGAAATTGCGATCGTTTTTAATTCCTTAATAATGCCCGGTTAATGCAACACCCATCCTGACCAGTCAAACCAAACAGCTGCCAGCATTTATTGCGGTTTTAACGCGCACTCTTCGTTTTCTGAACGCGGCGCACCGGCGCTTCAGCGAAATTCGGTTAGTGCCGGCCAGCTGGTCCCAACATAACGTAGCTTCATGCAGCTTTGCCTGATTAAATTGTGCAGAATATTGAGCCATTTGATTTTCCTCTAACTGATTAAATAAAATTTTATAATATTACCACAGCAAAATGCTATTTCACGAATTAGATCAACTAAAAACCTGAAGTCACCTATAATCCTTGTAGCAAAATCAGTTCTTCCAACGTTTAAAGATTGAATTTCTTACTAAACGCAGGCTGCGACCGCCTTGGCATTTTCCGCTTAATTCTGCTTCTGCCTACCTATTTTATGCAAAATTGGAAATGATTAGGTTTGAAAACCAATTGTGGGCAAGCTTGACTTCGAATCATAGAAGCCTCAATCTAGAGCACTTTACCAGTGGTGAACAACAGCTAATGGTTTACACGCCAACTTACGCGCGCTACCGGAATGGCGATTATTATTAAACAAGTATGGCATGGTTTTGGTCTGATCGTCGTATAAAAAATGGTCAAAAATTGAAGACGTGTTGAGAACAATTTGAGACAGCGTGGCGCAATGGCATTTTAACGCGCTCATATTCGGTACTATTAATGGGGCGTTTATCGCCCTAACGACAATCCATTATTTGATTGGCTTCAAGCGGGGCGACGTTATTAAATCGATGCTGGATCGTAAAGATCTCCGTGGCGCCAGTTAGACGATACAGAAATGTGACTGTGTTGATGCAGTGGTGCGTTCTGCGTTCTCATCAACGCCAGCAGTTAATACTGTTAAGTCTTATCTGGTAGTGGTTCTTTTGCATGAAACGCGGTAATTATTCCTTCTGATCACCATCTCTCCTGGTCAGTTTTCTGATTTACGCAGTAGAAACTGAAATTGCAATAAGAATGAATCAGTGATTGAAAGAGAAGATATAGAAGGGTTAGACGTATGGGTTTGTCGTTTGGGCACAATGAATGACTATAATGAATAAACTGACAATATTTCTCATAAAAAAGTACGGTTAAGTCATTTTGTTTTAGCCGCACTTTGTTTAACTCGTTGATTGATGTCTCTCTGTTCTGGTTTAGCCATTAATGCCTTTGAATAGTGCTTTGGCTTTCACTTGCCTTAACGCTATTTTCAGGTCTTGCTTGGTTCAAAGCACTTCTTTGCATTACATTTGGGTGGTGGTTTTTGCCATGAACAGTTAACCCTCAACAATACCACGAATGGAACCTTTCACCCAAATGCCATATACATACTAGATATGATGAACAACATGATTGCTCATGGAAGAATCTTGTTCTCATTGAAAGTAAGAAATAATTGCAAGCAAGGTTTTGTGCCGATTGTCATCCAGAATAACATTTGCATTGATTATACCCGCATTATCAGCAGTATGTTTCCATACAGAACTTCAACATCCCTTTTGTAACGAATATCGTTCTTCTCCGGAATATTATGATCCCAGTAAGATAGCCAAGATAAATAAAATGAACATTAAGGTGCAGTGATGATTTGATTTCGAGCCAGTTGCGATCGTCCCTAAAATCTCGGTTAACCACGCAAAGTCCGGGAAGAAAAATGCCACACCGGTGAACATCGTCATAAAGCAGATAACCAGTAGCCAGTGACTTAAACGCGCAGGCGTTCTATGACGATGATTCAGTGTCATTGCTAATCCTCAATCTTACTCATCTTTATATCCTTTGTCTGCTTCTTCAAATTCATGTGATGATCTTCCACATCTTCTTCTACGTTTGGACCCACCGTTAAGTAGTGACCGGTAAAACTAAACCGCCGCATGGCCGTGACTGGTTTCCGGTGCCCATGGTAGGTCGATTTGCGGATCTTTCGGGCCGGTACGGTTGGGTTTATCCATGATGTAACCCCCGCCGCGTGTGTGCACCCGCCTTCCGGATCGGCGTAAAGACCGGCGTTTCATAGCCACGTGCTGAATCAGCGATGCATTTCCTATGAACTTTCGGCTACTGCGGCCGAAACGGTGCACCGGTTGGACAGGTTTCCGGCAGTTCTTGTCCCAGAAACAGTCCTTTAAAGGTACATTTTAACACACGATTATCTTCGGATTCATGTGGATCATTTGGATTGCGTACCATGATGCAACCTGACCACGTTGGTATTGTCAGTTGAGTCCATTCTTGGATAATTTTGATGTGGACACAAACATTGACTCTTGGCGGTGCATGCAATAATCTTTCTGAGTGTAATCCCTGACGATCAGTTTCTTCCTTCAGTTTCAGCGTCATATCCATGCTTATATTAGAGTCTGGGGTTATCGTAGATCACATTGCGCGTTAACGTCAGAACAGTGGTGCATTCTGAACCCATAATAAAGCTTTGTGATACAGGTTGGCGTAATGAGTTTGCCACTTCAGCTTTATGATCACGCGCATGCGGTGCCCGGCGTTAAACCGGACGTTGCGGGATGTAGTAATATCTGCGTTTGAACGCCTTGGCAGTTCACCATATGCCTCCGCCTTTCGATGTTACCGAGATATTTTATATTCGTGCGGTGCCCAGATGGTGTTGGGGTAGAGGAATCACGGTTACGCGCAGTTTCATTCATATTCCAGATGAATCGGAAGACCCGCGTTATGATGTCCATGATTTCGTCTCAAGCGTTTCGTTACCACTGCAGCTTTAATATGTACGGCGGTAATTTTCACCATATCACCTTTTGGATACCTTTTTCTCTTGTAATTTTCACCGGTTCTAAAATTGTAGTTATGCAATAATGTTGCTTTGGCGGTTGCATTAAAGCACCTTTGGAGTATGGTGTGATAAAGTGGTTGCCACATATGGAAATCTTTATTTTGAGCCGATAAATTCACGGTGCTGGTAGAACAATTGGATGGGAATACTTGATTTGACGGGTTCGCCTCAATCGGAACAGTCGGTTGCCGGTAACCGTTTGGACGTTGTCACGCAAAATGACGCCACCACGGACCTGTCAATGGACCGGTGTCAGACCTGCGTTTGTGCCGCAATTGGGCGTCATTGAACCGGTTTTGTTCATTTGATGGTGACGATTAACTATCCCAAAGGTTACCATTAATATCAATAAACACGGTTATAAAACAGCGGTTGCCAGCCGCTGCAATAACCTAAAGTACCGCCTAAACCAGATGGGTCAATTTATCCGTTTTGGTTTAGTTTGCCTACCATACTGATGAGTACCTGGCGGTACCGGCGAAGGTTGTGCCGTCATCCGCAGTGCCAAAGCCACTGCGATGGTGGCCTTTTGTACAATTGCCGTTAGCATCGCCTGAATCTTGATTGCTGCCATTTTAATTTCTTTGCAGTGGGTGAATACCATAATTCCGCTAAAGCTGGATTCATTTGACCCTCTTGCTGCCAGTTCATTGCGATCATCGAAAGAATATCCACATCGTCTTGGTTAGTGCAGTTTCTTGTGACATCTTGATGGTTGTAAACGTTTCTTGGTTCAACAATTCTGTTGGTTCTTGGTTTTAAATTAAAATTGGTTTGACAGGATCCCATCACGATTAAATGTACAATTGCCATACCATGGTTTTGTTCTTGTTCGGTAATGAGTTTAATGCGAGCCTTGGCAAATCCTTCGTTGCTGCCTTATTTCCTTCTTCTTTCGTGATAAGTTATAAAGCGATGCACTTTTTGTGAAAATCAAACTAACCATTTCTGGTAACTTTATCACCACCAGACGTTTTCATCAGCCTCCGAAGGAGATTTCAGTGTTGATAATAGTTTGGGTTTGGTGATGTCTTTTGGTGTAATGTATTGATATACTGCTCGCAAGTATCTTTGTCGTTGGTAAGCACTGCGCCGGTGAACGCTCAACCGTAGCCCTATCCGTTGCCACCTTGTACGTTAGGTATCCATAATCGTCATACCACCACCAGCTATGTACCGAGCAATTGGATCATCATCGCTGAACGAATATTTTACGTGCTGGTGCGCCATTAAACGCCATCTGGTGGTTTCGTTTTTGGGTTTAGTTGAAGTTTTTGTTTGCAATACGTTCAACCATTTCAGCGTAAAACGTCTTCAGATATTAATCACCTGGCAATGGATCTTCGCCAGATTATCAAGACGCGCATTTCGTCGAATTGGTGGGTTAACGGTTGTGTGGCTGTTTTTTCTTCATCGACACGAGCCCAAATTTGACCTTCATCCGCACAGAGATTGTGATAACAGCGTCGTGTTTAAGTTTGATTGTTTCCATGCAACGGTCACACCGTGAAATGTCTCAGGCGAACGAATTGGTGCGAAGGAGTCGGCAGCAGAAGCCGTGGTTTGGCGCGGGTCAACCGATGATTTTCGCACCGTTTTGCCAGCGATTGCTGGCGGAAGCCAGCAGGGTGGGCTTCCAGCAGGTTACGCGATGCGGTAGATTAGCGTTTTGATATTAGTTATTTATCATAGCACCGCGACCAAATGATGGAACAGACACCGTTGGTCCGTGTCAAGTATTCGCTGGTTGTCGTTTCTTCGCGTCACCCATTGCGATCAATGATGCGGTATCATCGCGGCGGGCGTTGCCGTCACTGTGGTTGCCAGCGGTTAACCGTTTTGCCCTCGCATCTTTTTCAGTTATCACGGTCATCTTTGCATTAGACTGGGCAATACGTTTAAGTGCATCTTGCCCAATATTCATTTATCGGAATTTTGATATTAAATTCTCTTATATTCCTATTGATATAAACATAACTATCGGACATAATACCCACAGCAGCCAGATGATCAGTCATAGTATATTCAAAATATGGTTGGTGGCAATGTGGTGAATATATAACTATGACACAACTGTATATACAAGTTTGACATGATTTTCTTTGTGGTTTATTCAAACTGGTACAAAAACTAACATCATGGATGTTCCGGCCATACCGCCAGCACAGACCTTAATTTCTTCTGAATCCTCATCTGATAATAAAACGTTGTGATCTTGTTGTCGTGATAATCATTTGGTGTTAACAATCCTCGATTTTGTTGGTATTGGTACAATTAACCGCGAGACTAAACCCTAACGTAACAAGAATGCAACCTATTCATTATGCTAATACCTGTTTTCAGTCTGATCTGCCAATTGAAGGCGAAGTGGGATTTGGATGCAAAAAGAATTGTTTTCAATTCAAATCCAGCATGGACGACATCATATCACAAAACAAGATCACGCCAGAAGGTACTGTTTATCGCCATCACCGTCAATTAACCACGGTTAAGTTTTGCCATGGCACCCATAAGGCGTTATCAGACAGTGCTGGTATTGAGTGTGTAATGGTATGGAAGCCAGGGTGAACTGGCGACCCGTTGCTGTGGCATTGAATCATCAGCAGACAGGTTTTAGTTGCAGACAAGTTGATGTAAAAACGCAATTAGACCACTGCGCTCAACGTCCGTCAGTTCGATATGCAGCGTTATGAGGCTGAACGGCAACGAACAAAATCCGCATCGCGGCGGCATTTCTGAAGAAACTACTCGCCATTCAGCAGGAGTGTCGGTCGCCATGTGGCATTAGATGATTGTTGATGCGGCACTTTCAAAAGCGGGGTTTGTCGTTGTTGATCAACGCCGGTTATGAAATGTAGTTGCGAAACCGTTCTTGTGGTGTTGATGTGTTGGTTTCTTGCTGTGGACCTCGCCGTGCAAATGGCGGAACAATGCCGGTAACGCTGTTGGGTTCTTTGAGAAGGTGAGCAACGATCTAGTGGCGATGAAAAGATTACTGGCTCCTCGCCATTCGGTGAACGAGGTTTATCAAAATCCCCACTTTTTCAGTTTGGGTTTTCAAATTATGGATTAACGATTTTCGCTGTTCATTATCGCAAATGTCGCGTCAGCGTGCTCAATGCGCTGAGTTTGCACTGGTGGCGAGATTTCTGCGTTACACCGAAACGGATGGTTGAGGCGTTCTGCCAATCGCCTTCCACATAATACCATTCATACCGTTTCGCCTTGTAATCCACGTACTACATTAGCAAACAATCGCAGCGACGGGCCATGGATAAGTTGCCAGGTCGCGCGGCTGTTACACTTCAGTACCGGCGGTACGTTTGGTTAATGGTTCAATTTCTTCCTCTTTCATTCAGCATGCGGTGCTTGAGATAACAAAGGAAGAATGGTCACGCCAGTCCGCCAATGCCGCGCGTTGTTGCGATAAACGTTTAACCTTTTGGTTTCGTAGCAGGTTTCAGAACAAGCACGTCTAATGGTCGCCGACCGTTTACGTTTATCATAAACGCGGCTTTTCTCTTCATCCTGTAGTCGTCTTTACCGGGTTATTGATCTGGTGCATATTACTTTCGGACGGTCGCGGGCTTTGATTGAGTTGACCGGTACCTGCGTTAATATTGAATAAATCCGAGCGATCATGCGGTTTGCGCAAACGATGTTGTATCCGCAGCACTAATGCGATGTCGGATCTTTAAACCTTCCGCTGGCTCCGCGAATCGGAATCTTGACATCCATAACGCGGGTTGATTAATATCTGAAGTGATATCAGACGCCTTCATAATTTTGTAATAACAATGTGACCGATACCGCCTGCAGCACCTAAAACAATGACTTTCATTTCTATTCTCCTCCTTCGTAAAATGGATAGTTAAAATTTGTACGCTCTATTTTCGTTCAATTGACTGAAATCTGTGACAATTTTTCTGTAACTGTCAACTGTAATCTGTTCATCCTCTTGTCGTCAAATAGTGTATTTCTGTTAATCACGGTGGAGGTGTTCAGCACATCAATCAATGATTCATCAATTTTCATGACAAATAATTAATCTGATAAACATCGGCGGCACCTGCGATAAAACATTAAGCAAAACGACGTTTGCACATGGTCAGCATCTTCCGGGCAATCGCCAATAAACGGCGAGCCACATAAAGGGATCGCGACGAACAATCGTGACGCCGCAATGATGCGCGTCGTTTGATCTGAATACTAGGTTATGTAACGCAGAGGCTGAAATGTGAAGTCAGTCGCCTGTTGTCAAGCGCACCAGCGTTCACCTAAGACTTCCGTGGTAAGTGCGGTCACGAAATTTTGCCGTTTTTTCGATTTCGGGACGCATGCGCGTAATTTCGATGGTCGCGCGCCATACTGACGCCATTCCGCCAGCGACAACAAATTCGCCTGATCTGACACTTGCCAAACCGTTTTCCGGATCATCAATGGCTTGTTGCAACACGCTCATCATCTGGAAGGTTTGCGAAGCGGGCGCGGGAAAGCGGCGCGTTATTTAATTCAAAGGAGGGATTTTCGGTGGTGGCGCCGATAAAAGAAATAATGGTGCCATCTTCAATAGCAAGGGCGGGAACGCATCTTGCCGGCTTTTTGTTGACGGTGAACTTCATCTACAAATAAAATGGTGCCAGACCCGCCGTTATTTGTTGCTTTTTCGACAACCGCAATTTCTTTAATCTTGCTGGTGACGGCGGCCGCTCCACTTCCGCCGCCTGAATGCGTTGCGCGATAATTTCCTTGGCAGTTTTCCAGCCCGCGGGTAGCCCCAGAAAATCATGGAATGAACATAGCCTCGCTCCAATCGCTTTGCGATAACAGTTTGCAACACCCAATAAATGAGACTGGCTGTGTGCACCAAAGTAGTTTGGGCGCATTCTGGCAATAAAGGGCAAAAGTCATTTCGTTAATCAATGGTTAGACATAGTTGATTCCTTCTTTTACGTAGTAATTCTTTGAACAGTGATTTAATTGTCTAATTTGGTTGGTAATATTGCGCGAATATATTGATTAGACTGCCCGTCTTTCTCAATATTCGAAGCGCCATACTTGTTTCGGATGGTACGAATATCAGTTGTGATGTTGCTGTGCATGTAGTTTACTGAACCTGTCATCTTTTATTTCCACCATGTGCACTTAATAGCTTTTATCATTCTATTAAACCTTTGGTGTTATTATCTTTAATTGGCGTCACTTGTTCCTGAGCGGTCTTAGGGTTTTCCATAAGCAATAATTTGCGGTTTGATTTGGTCATCCGTGAGACAATTCAGACGTTTGATTCGTAATTTCCATTACCTTGTTGTGCGTTGTTGCCGTTTTATGACATCACTGTTTGAGCAAATCCGCACTCAATACCTCCGCTGTTAACCAGTTGCTCGTGTCAACGTTGCCCGCGCGGTGGTGGTGGTTTGTGTTTTCATAACATAATTCCTTTTTAACACAATGCGTCAAGACAGATTACCACTGTAGTTTACATGTACGTATAGAACACCTGACGAAATGCAAAATCAGCAACACATTTCTTGTTATTACAGTTGACATAAAACAAAAGTACGGTCAAAAAGTTTTATTGCATTCTCAATATGATTAAACTTAAATTCTAATAACAGACATTTTTTGTCGTCTTTTAATTCATAGCGCATATTATTGATCGCATAAATAATATCATGGTGAACCAGCTATTCATTTTGAATCCGACACAATAGCCTTTTGCAACGAAATTCGATACCTCAACATATGCAGGCAAATAAGTCAGAGGCACAGGCGAACCGCCGTTGGGATGCCGTTCAAAAATGAGCGGCGCCGGGTTTCATGATGAACGCGTTCTTCAATTTCTTTGCTAACTCATTTCACATCTGATGCTCAGTAATCGCAATAATCACCTTGTGTTACAGCAGCGCGTGCGTTCCGTTGGCGGTCAGTTCTTCATGATTAGATTCCACTTCGGAAATACGATATATTCCGCGCCGGCGTCCCTGCGGAGGATCGTCAAGTCGCGCGGTGAAACATGGTTTCTACGATCGGTATTTGAACCGGGTATCACGTAAACGGTCAAATCCTTCAGCACCACTGTTCAAGGTTTGACAGCAAATAAGTATAGTCAGTGCAACAACGTCGTTATCGGTATGCCGGTCAACGCATAGAAACCGTGTTCTTCGGTCAATAATTCCTTCACTCTTAAAGAACCATCCCGCCGTGGCGAGAATATCAATACCGGCGAAACAGCGGGTATGGCGCTTTGCTCGCCTTCGGATCTTTAATTCCGGGAAACGTGCTGAGCCTAAACAGGTATACGGTTGATGATGTCGGACACGCTATAACGGGTTAACTGTAATCTGTTGTGGTGGCGCAATGCGGAATGCCAAACTTCTAACCCTTCCAGATAAACCCTACGCAGATACTTGCGCGAGTGCGTTAAGCGAACGTCATGTCGCTTGTTAGTGCAATTTCTTGATCGTCGTTATTCCTATTAAACTGGTAGATATTAAACTATAAGTGCTGTCACTTTCTCAACTGCATTCTCTTTTGCACAACAAATGTGGGTTCGGATGAATCACCAATATCTGCTACGCAGAAATATCTTACAAACATTGATGTTGACTAATGGTTGGTTTCATCAGCTAATTCAAATGAAATTGAATAAAACGAATAGCACCACGGTTGATTCATAGTGTTCTTGGAATCTTGCGATTTAAGGGCGTTTGTTCAATTTCCTCCGGCAGTAACATTTGATCAAGCAACAACTGTGTTGAGACTCAATAAAATGTGAGAAATTCAAATGCTGGCATCTTGTGCATGACTGAAATCCATAAGTTCATCAATGATCTGTTGATGATGATCATGCATTGGCTGTATTTTGTTCAATTACGCGTCCGTAATTTTGCACTAATAATAGTGTGTAAAAATGGAAAATACGGTGACCAACATACCCAGTATTGTATTGTTCAAGGCTTGCGGGAATTAAAACGATGATGTGTGTAATAACAAGAAAATCCTTGACCGAAATAGCACTTTTGAGCAGGCGAAGTTCCGCCTTGCCATGCCGAAATGGTTGTGATCCGTGGCATGAGCGCAATCACCAAGATCGGCATGTTCATAAACGTTATGTTCCCAGCATGGAATCGGTGATGAGGCGAGCATACTCACCGAGCCTGTTTGCCGCCAAGCGATGCCTTTCGCGACAGTAAATTAAAGCCGTAATGTGTAAGTCGGTACTTTTTGACTTGCGCGGAATGTTCAAAAGCAGACATTAAACTTTACACGATAACGTAATCGGCTTTCATTAACTGTTTCATTTCTTTCCACCGTATTTTTTCAGGTTAATAACCCGTTTTCGTTCATATTCATCATCTTATGATTTTAGGAATCTTTAATGAATATTGATATTACTGACCACAAAATAGCGTCTTTACCTTTCGCCATCAATTTACCCAATCTTTATTTTCTACAGAGGCTCATAAATCCATAAGCATAAAGCGTATTATCCCTGAGCATAGAGGTGGAAATTTTTTGGTGGTATAAATCCGTTTACGCCAGTCAATACGTTCCTGTAAAGTGCGTTTTTGTTTGTACGATCTTAACAAAATTTCCACCGCACTTTGCCAATGCTGTGCGCTTTCGTTCGGTAAGACATAAAATAACGAACGACCGACTCGGAATCTGTTTCATTAGCGGCTAAATGGTAGGTTTTCTTATTTGGCCTCTACCGTTTCGAAGCGCATTAAAGTGCGGTGGGCTAACACAGGCCGATAAAAAGTGCGGATAAAATAACAAGTATTTTTTATCATTTAATCCATAAATCCGTTTAAAGACAATTCTGTTTTTTGTAGTCTGCTGTCAAACCAATGGTATAAGGTCAATTCGCTTAAGCTGTTCTACATCCTTTAAGGCGATGTTGAATGAGTAACGACACATTAATGCTTGTGCCTTTTTGGCATAAAGCTAATCACTTTATACTTCCATTTTGTTATCTAAGAAGATCGGTTTTGACAATGCGCACCAATTGTTGCTCTTGCCGATTTATGTATATTCATCAAACTAAATTAATTAAAATCTTAGCCTTGTTCATCAATTGCTTGTTGTAACACCGGATAATGACGCCCGCCAGAACGCATATAAATCGCCTTGCCTTTCCGGGTTGGCAGGTTTGTCACACATTTCCAAACGGTATGGCTGGATTAAATCTAATAGCGTTAATAAGCCATAAAGCGGATAAAATACGCAAATGTTGCCAAACCGTCTTACGTCTTCTTCGATTTGCAGTTCGTGCCAATCGGTGGCTTTATCACCTTTGAACGCCGCATAAACCGCGGCTTTGGCATTGTTTTCGTTATGGTTTGTTGCCATTCGGCAAAACAGGCGACGTATTAAGTCCGCAGGTTATCGCTGATTGACATTAATGAGCCGATGTCTGCCCGGTGTCAGCTCACGGCAAATATCGATCAGTTGTTGGCTATGGTAAAAAGGTGCGGTTGAAAATGCGGGTTTTTTTGGTTCGCTTTCAAAATCTGTCTCTTCGCAGGTAAATAATGGCTAACATAAACAATCCTGTAATGGTTCTGATAACAACGCTGGCGCGCTTAATTGCCAATTAATCAGGGTTTAATACCTGTTGTTGTAAATAGGCGTTGGTTTTCGAAAATGGCGTGACCGAAAAAAGCCACGATGGGCAGATATGACGACGGATGCCGGTTAAACCTGATACTTGTGGCGATCAGCCGTTACCCTTTTTTCTGTGCCGGCTACCCCATAATAGAAGACCAGATTTTCACGATGTTGATTCAAGGGCTTCAATCACTTTATCGGTGAAGAATTTCCCACCCCCAATTGGCGACAGGGGTGGGCTAAACCCTCTACGGTTAAAACCAGGTTAAACGTACTTGCGCGCGCTGCGCATTCCACTAATAACCGTGATTCGGCATCTGACCTTCAATGTCATCGGACAATTCTTTTCTCACATATTTAACAAGGACGGTGGCGGTTTGATGCGGGTTTGCTGGAGAAAAGACAAGTATGCGCCTGATTTGGCCGTAGTGAGATCTTTTCAAAATCACCACTTTGACAAAGATCATTCGTTAACTTGAACGCGTTAAACACATCATGCGCCAGCGGATAAATGATTTTACCAGTATCCCGTTCTGCGTCGAACTCATTTACCGGCAATGCTGAAATAGGCTGCTGAACCACATCCGATACGTGTCAGGATTTTCATCATGGCGTCCCAATCAATTACGAATGACGGAAATATAAAGAACCTAAGGCAAAATTCATAGCCACAAGTTGCCTTCTTAGTTCTAAAATAAGAAAAATATCTCAATTCTGAAATATTAGAAAAAATAACATAATTGATTAAATCATCCTCAAATAATAAAAAGACGTTCCGTAAATTATTTGAAAACTTAAAATTTGATAAAATCACTCAATTCAATTAATATACAGAAAAAGCTAGAGGCATTTATGATAAATATCAAATTACCCAGCACTAACGACAATCTTTAAACTCTTCTGGTTTGTTGAGATGGCGATTAAAATACGTTGACTTTATGTGCAAAAGGTGTGCGGAAAGAGATCAAATCGTTGCCGTAAGCGAATTTGATCAAATCGAATACCGTGAGTTACCGGTGACCTCGTCACGCAACTGCCAGAAAGTAGAAGGCGGTCTGGCGCTGAAATATGTAGCAACGTATTACGCCGTGAAACACGTAGAAGATGCGGTAAAACGCCTGAAAAATATCACGCGATGCGCTATCCGTGGTTCCGGTGCGTGCACGTCAACTCCGTTAACCCTGAGACAACAACGCGATCGTCTGCCCGCACGCCACTGCGAGGTTTGCCAATTTCATATCAAAGTAAAAAGAACCCGCCCGATAAAGTTGAGTTTGCCTTCCCTACTCCATGTTTTCCGATCATTCAATGCTGACCGCTTCGGCGGTGAAATAAACAGGAAGTGTAAGTTGCGCGAGCTCGCAAACGAACTTTCGTTTAATCGATGGGTAATAAATTACCCATGGTTGATCATAGTTAACTCACTGCTGGGGGAACTTGCGGTTTGTAAAAGCGGTATGGATGTAGAGCCTTATATTTAGAGATCAGTAGCGTTAAACCTTTGATGCATTTTCTGTTCCTGAAGATGATCTATTGGTGACTGGCGCGCGGTGGCCTGGTATGCCGCAGTGTACTCTCACAAACCGAGGGCCTGCAAAACAGGGTGTGAACAGTGTTGAAATTTCCATCGCTCTTTTGTATCATGAATTTACAATCCAAAGCGCAACAAACATGAAACCCGTCCCAATTTGGTCACATTGTGAACGTGAAATGAGCGTCAGGCGAGTAGACCATGGTGTTGCCGGACGGCGCAATCCTGAAAGTGGGAGCGGGTGTGTCGGCGATGCATGTCTACGGTGAAAAGAACAAGCGAAGTCGTTGGTGTTCATACTGAGAATCTACGCCAACGAGACTTGCACGGCACACCGTATGAGATGTTGCCTGGGATAAGCAAAGTATCGTATCCGATCCGACCTGTCCCGGACTGCAAAAGCTGACTTGGTTTTTAATGTAAGTGGCAGATAAAGCTCTGCACAGAGCGTAAAAAGTGCGGTCGAAATTCGCTGGTGTTTTTCGACCGCACTTTATATTTATTTCAAAAGGAAAGGAGGAAAGGGCGGATCAAGCGACGGCTCTAACAACTCCCTCGGCGGCTAAAATGCTAGAATTGTTGGTGCGCAAAGTGGCTGTCCTTGATGCCGCCGGTAAGGCATCGTTGGTCACGCATTCACTTGACCGGTAATGCCTTCGTTCAACGCTTTCACGCCCTAACGCTACAAACGTTCAGCCAATAACCATTGTGAATTTGCCACGGAGATGTAGCCAATATCCACGTTCACCTTTCGATCTAACGCGTCAGAATACGCAGATTTCATAGCGACCGTTGGATAGGAAATCTTCCGGTTTTCGCCTATGCTATCTGCTTCAAAAATCACGCAGGTCCGTGACATAAGCTGATGATATATATGCCATTTGCGATGCAATTCTTACACCACGCCTTCATATCGGTGCTGAACGGAAGACCATTACCGTACCGCTGCTGACCACGGGATCAACACTACCTCGTATGGAGAATCTTCCGCTTCGCGACTTCGCCAAAATATCCGCTAATTTGTGTGGATTTTGAATTTCGGCAAATGGGTTTCGTATAAGCCCATCACCAGCTTCATCTTCGGTTGGCATCCTTGCATTTCATTGCAGGAGTTACCTGAAAGGGTTGCTACTTCAATTTTCAAAACCAGCGTGGTGAATACGACAACATGTGCTTGCATCGTTTCCACAGGGTGGTTACCGTTGAAAATAATTTGCCGTTTTCATTTCTAAATAGCGTTCGTGAGCCACCATTAAGAATTTTGTGTTGCCACCTGTGTAGGTTTGTCGATTTAAAGAGCGATCGAAATCCGTCGCTACATATTGGCTATGGAAACAGGTACGTTGAAAGGGAAAAATGCGTTATGTTCTGCACGGTCTGCTTCTGGGCTTTTAAATCCACCATATGTGTTCTCTATGTTAAAGGAATTTATGTTGTTTGTTGTAGCGAAATGCAGTATAGCTGGTTTTCTGATTTAAAATCAATAAAATGCAGAGACAAACTATTCTGAGGAATAATAATGAATAAGTAGAAGCCCTTCGCTATTTTGCTCCTTTGCTGAAACCTTTCCAGTCGTGAAACCGCACAGACTCCGCCGTTCGCAAGTTATCCACGAGGCAGTCGCCGAGTCTCGAAAATTTATTAAGAGCTGAGCCCTGTTTAAACCGTAACACAGAAATATCAAAACTCACTGAATTTGGCGACAATTTTGCAAAGGCCGCGATAGCTTGGCGGAAGGCGAACAGCTGTTGACTAAAAACAATGTAAAGAAAAAGCAATACAGGGCGTAGTACAGATCACTGCCCACCGCCGATGCCGTTCAACGGTAGAAATTCTGTTTGATTGGTGACCGCTAGGCCCTACCCCGACATTGCGATTGATTGGCGGGTGGGCGTGATAAAGCTCAAAAGTATGAATGACGATAGGTGACAGCTGGCTTTGCGTGCCAGAGGCTGATTAGATTGGGTGGCGCGGCATATACTGCACTTTTCGTCGGAAAAGGTGTCGCCTCGCCCGCCTACTCAAAAACTGATGGATTTCCCTAAAGATTTTGCAAATTTAGACAAAATTGCCTCACTGGGTGGTTTGAATTGACGGCTGAAAACGTATGCTGGCAATGGCAAATCAACGCTGAACGACGTTTATGCCCAACAGAGCGAGTATTCTACTGGCCTCGGCGTACCAAAAGCGTTGCAAATCAGCTCTCCTGGTCGCACTTGTTCTTATCTTATAAAGCCAGCGTTTAGCGATCCTAGCTTTAGAAAATGGTCGATTGGTGGAACTCTTACGCGTCGAAATTGCATGGCGACTGTATATGCCGTGCATATCAGAACGATTGTTGCCGAGCGGGTGATATGGGTGTATAACCGCTGAGAAAGAGATCTTGTTAGCAAAAATAGTTCAGACAGCAAAATGGCGAGATGATCTCGCCATTTTTATTCTGATCCTGCTGACAATCTCACTTTCAACATCGTCGTAAGATTCGAGGATTGTTTTGCTCGTCATATAGCTCTCTGCCATAATTTCATCAAAAATGCACCCGTTCATGCGTACTTTGCTTGAGTTGAAATTCTACGCTCAGGACTACCGATAAAGCGAACAAAGCGGTCGTTCGACCTACTACGGCACGTTCTTGGTTGTAAAATCAAGGTTCCTCTCGAAAATCGACTGGACCAAAGTGCGGTTTCTTTTGAGCGTGCATTTGACTTTCCATGACATCTTCCTCGACGCATAGAGCACGTTGTAAATTTTGTTGCGCGTTAGTGACCACATTTAAGAAAAATAAGTGTTTGTGTTGTCGCGATTGTCTCAGACTTCATTATGAGTTTCGGCGACAATCCAGCGTGTACACCTAAGATGACATGAAAGGCTCAATGAAGATAGGTGCAGGGTTTGAAGTTTTGCGATAAAGTCTCCACCGCCGACTCCATCATGCGTGTGGTGCAAGGGAGAGTGGTGTGAAGCAAGGCATAAGGCAGGTAAGCTCTACTTGAGATAGGCACTTTCGGTACCTGGATCCTGAAAAATGGAGCACGGTATATCAAGCCTGCGGAAGGGTAGCTGAAACAGGATTGCATCTTTTCAAGTAACCTCGAGTTCACGCGGTTTCCGCAGAAATTCAGACATGTTCGTCAGACTGAAAGTGCTGACCGATCGTTGCATATCAGTTCCTGCGATTGCACGGCCTCGGCCAGGATTCAACTTACGGTTTGGATGGCAAAGTGTCTCAGTGTGTACCATATGTGCTCAGCCACCGCCAAAGGCCAGATGATTACGGTAAGCATGACGCCACCTGACGCGCCACCGAGTGCTTCGTGACAGCTGGCAGCGTATGCTGAATTAAAAAGTGCGGTCGCTGAACTCACTCAGTCTCCTTGTATGATGCTCCAGCAGTCCAGCCAGCGTTCAATGCCCAATGCGCTCCGCGTATTTGCGGAGATTCACCATCGAGATCGACCCGCTTGCAAATAAGTTTGACCCGCCTTCACGAACGGAGCAAAGATTGAGAATAGAAAAGTTTCGCGGGTCTCTCACTTGTGATTGAGGCAAGTGAAATCTGACATCACTTTCCCCAATATGCGTACCTTTAGCCACTTTCTATATGGGCTTTTGCTACGTCTTTAAAAATCCAAATACTTCGGTAGATAATCGGTTTGCGATTTCACCGTTACCGAAGTTTTCCCAGAGCTCATTAATTCCCAACCGCTCTTTGATGATTTGCCTGTATTATCGCGAGCTACTCATGAGTTGCATCCTTAAAATGCGAGATAAACTATTCTGAAAAGGTGTCATCATAAATATACCGGATGCTCTGCGTCTTTTGCTTTCGCCTGTCTGACCTTCATTTTTCGATGAGACTGTGCGAGCGTTGCGCTACGTCTTTGCAAGTGGCTGACTCGCACGATCACCGAGTTGGAAGTGCTGGACGAAAGACGGTTTTGACCGCGGCTTCACGGAATATTCCCCGAGTTTGTAGGAATTTTTCGCCGAAAATCACGCACCGATTTCCGGCGGAAGCGAGGCGTTTATTTAGCTTCCCAAAATTGAGCGAGAAGCGATGTATGCGTTGTGGTGTATCGTCTTTATATAATCACATAGCATAACGATCAAATGTTGTTTTGGATTGCAGCCGCACTTTCCTTTTCTCTTTCTAGCGATTTCCACGCGTCTCCGAGTGTTTCAATCCGCAGTTAAATTTAGCGACTTTTGAGATGACGGCTGACACGGTTGCCATGAAGAATATTCGCAACCTTTCTGTAGCCTCATTGACCACGGCAATCCACCTTATCGAGTCGTTTATTCCAAACCTGTAAGACTTTCGAGATCGTGAGGTGGAAGCGCAAGGTGCTCGATTCTATGGATTTGGAGCGCGAACGCGGGATTACCATCAGGCACAAACGCGTAAACGCTGAACTAGTTCTAAAGCCAAAAGATGGCGGAAACCTATCAACTGAATGTATCCGACGCGGGACGTTGACTTTTCTGTAGGTATCTCATATATGCTGCGGCGACATGAAGGCGCATTGAGTAGTCGATGCCGGACAGAGGTGAAGCTGCGGCATTGGCAAACTATTTTGCTATTGAAATGAACTTGGAAGTGGTGCCGATTTTAAACAAAATTGACTGCGGCCGATCCTGAACGCGTGTTGCAGGAAGAATTGAAAGATATTGTGGGAATTGATGCCATGGAAGCCGTGCGTTGTTCAGCTAAAACAGGCGTAAACATTGAAGACGTATTAGAAGAATTGACCGCCAAGAATTCAGCACCAGGTGACCCAAATGCGCCATTACAGGTATTAATTATTGACTCGTGGTTTGATAATTATTTGAATGGTGTCTTTAGTTCATGATAAGAAAACAGCACGTTACGCAAAGGCGACAAATCAAAGTGATAATCCACCGGCTGATCATGTATAACGTAGATCGTTTGAAGTTTTACGCCTTGAAACAAGTGGATACCACTGTGTTAAATTGCGTTGAAATTGGTTGGTCGTTTGTGCCATTAAAGATGTTTAGGCGCGCCGGTGCGAATCTGTAACGCTACACAATAATCGACAGGATTCCGTTTTACCGGGCACAGAGAAAGTTAAACCAGGTTTACGCCGTATTCCGGTCAGCTCAATGGTGTAAACATTCCGTGATGCGCTTGGTAAGTCAAGTTCGATATTGTATCCTTGTTCTATAGACGGAAAATTCCACCACCCTTGGCCAGTTTCGCCATGGTTTCCTTGGGCTGTTGCATGGAGATTGTTCAAACGTTTTAGAGCGTGGTACGATTTAGATTTAATCACGACGGCATAACCGTGGTCTATAGGAAATTAAATTAACAATGGTGAGTAGTCTATATTGGACGATCCGTCGCTCTGCCATTAAATAATGTGCTGAAATTCGTGAACCCGTGCGGAATATAATATGCATGCCACAAAATCTCGGCAATGTGATTGCCTTGCGTTGAAAAACGTGGTAAAACCCATATGGTTTATCCGGCAATCAAGTGGCGCTGACTTAGCAAATCGATGGGCGAAGTGGTGCTGGTTCTTTGATCGCCTGAAATCCACCTCCGCCGCAGTTATGCGTCTTTAGATTACAGGTTTCGACGCTTCCAAACGGCAGATATGGTGCGCGTGGATATTATGATCAACGGTGATCGTGTAGACCGTTAGCGTTAATTGTACATAAAGACAATGCACCGTATCGCGGTCGTGAATTGGTGAAAAAATGCGTGAATATTCCCGTCTGGCAATTTGATATCTCGCGTTCAAGCGACGATTGGCAACCACATTGTGCCCGTTCTACCGTGAAACAATTACGCAAAATGTATTTGGCAAAATGCTATGGTGGTGATATCCAGCCGTGAAAAAATTAAAAACAAAGAAAGAGTGAAACGGGTAAACAACCAACGTGTTGGCATTTAAAGCATTCTTAGCCATCTTACACGTAGGAAAAGAACAAATAAAGAAATATTCATATGAATGTATTTACGATTATTTTAATCGCTGTCGGATATGGTTTGTGGAAAGTGGATCATTTCCAATGCCCAATACCTTTTCCATTTACTCATTATTTTACCGCACTTTCTGGTGCCGTTTGAAGACATTAACTACGCTGGCGTGTTGCCAAACGCGCCAGACAAATTACACGCTTGGAGCAACGCAGTAGCCAGCCGATAAACGACGAGGAAAAACTCAGTGTCGATTCGAAAGTTCTGAATTTGTCGCATCTTCATTTCCGGTAATAGCTTTTTGTATTGATTGTGCGTCATTTTATTTCGAGCCATTTCAAATCCCCTCTTCCATGGAACCCACATTTGCGTGATGGCGATTTCATCTTAGTCAATAAATTTGATTACGGCATTAAAGATCGGTTTCCGTCACGTTGATAAAACGAGCGGCCTCAACATTAGTGATGTCATTGACGTTTCAAAGCTTTGGAATCCTAGTACCGACTACATTAAACGTGTTGTCAACTTACAGCGATCGCATAATTTATAACAGAAGCGAATCGTCATTTAACCTTGGTTTACATAAAGACGTAAAGAATGTTGACCGATTGTGAAACCAATTTAATACACAGCTAGCATAACCGAATGAAAATTCCGTTTTATTTTAGGACGGATCACAGCGGTAAAATTGCAATGCAGCCCTGCACCGTGGAAACCATTAGAGCGGTGATGCTGACACATATTCATTGGTATCCTGACCGATTAACGAGGATATCGTTATAAAGCCTTTAGCAAACAAAAATTATACTTAACAGAATGGGTTGTACCGAAAGACGTATTTTGGCATAAAGAACTTTTGGGCGATAACCGTAACAACAGTGAAGATAGCCGTTTTGGGAACTGTGCCGTCTACACAAAATATCGTCAGGAAAGCCACCTATATTTGGCTGGGTTAAAGAAAAGAACAGGATGAATGGTAGCATTCATGCTGAACAACAATCCAAAAAATTAATAACCGCAGAGACCCTGGGTAGATCATTTACAACAAAAATTGATTACCAATTTCAAATTTTGATGTATTGTAAACAAACCTCACCCATAGAAATTGCAGGGCATAAACATAACAACGCCCAAATTTTGGGCGATGCCATTTAAACTTAACCATTGCCGATGCGCGGCTGTAATTTCCCAAGTGCAACGGGGAACTCAATCGAATCCAGGCAACATTGAACGTGAGCCAACAGCAGCGATTTTAGCGCGTTTTCAGTTAGGAGACTATCTTTCACTGGGACAAGGGAATTAAAGTGGCGGATTTCGTCGTGAATCTGGCACAGCTGATTGCGTGAAGCCATTATTGGTGCGATTTCGTTGAATGGTAAGCCTCACTCACGCCACTGAAATCGTAATCCGTTGGTATCAATCTTTGTTAAAGAATTCAACCCTGGCGACAGCAAAGGATGCAACCGTTTAAAGAATATTGCAAAGGCTCCTGTGCCAACATACAATATTGTACCAGATATTCAGGGGCAGAGCTCATAACCAATTATTTATTGTGGAATGTTCGTGAAAATGACCGTACTTTTATCGGCAAGGGTTCCAGTCGCCGTAAAGCAGAACAAAGCGGCGACAGAACAAATTCTTCAAGGCTAAATATCAAATGGCGAATAACTTGAAACGTATTGTGACTGTGTGCCATTATGGGTCGTCGAACGCGGCAGGAAATCACTTACTGAACAAAATTCTCGGACAAAAAATTTCGATCACTTCGCGCAAGCGCAAACCCTCGTCATCGCATTGTGGGCATTAAAACTGAGGTCCGTATCAGAAATTTACGTATTGGATACGCAAGTGCGCACATTGAAAAACGTGCTATCAACCGTTTAATGAACCGTCTTGTAGCAGTACGATTACTGATGTGGATTTAATTATTTGTGGTAGATGGCGCACACTGGAACAGTGACGATGAAATGGTACTGAACAAACTTCGCAAAGCCATGTACCAGTTGTCCTTGCCATTAATAAAATCTATTAACATTAAGCATAAAGACGTGTGCCTTTATCACGATCAACCATGAGTTACCTTTACCGACATCGTGCCCGTTTCTGCTGAAAAGGGAATAATAATTTAGAAGACGTGCCAGGAGTATCGTCAATCTTTGCGCCCGGGTACACCATTTCCCGGAGATTATGTCTTAAATCGTTCTCAACGTTTGGCATCAAGTATTATCGAAAAATTAATACGCTTTATGGGGGAAGAACTACCCTACTCTGTCACCGTAGAAATCGAGCAATTTAAAGTGAACGAGCATAGACACAGAAATCAATGCCTTAATTTGAACTGGTATGTGACGGGCAGAAAAAAAAATCGTCATTGGCCATAAAGGTGAAAATTGAAAAAATTGGTACGGAAGCCCGTTTAGATATAGCGCGGTTGTTGATGTCGAGATCCATCTGAACTTTGGGTCAAGTAAAATCCGGCTGGGCAGACGATGAGCGCGCTTTGCGAAGTCTGGGAGTATATGGAAGACAACTTTCAGCTAAATACCATCACGCGGTTAATAACTTCATACCATCAAAATCCCTAAGACCTCGCCTTAGAGGTTTTGTTAATCATTATTCTTCGTTTCTTCAAGAGAAACGCTCAATGCAGCATATTTGAGTTTTTCTTCAATGCGTTCATAACCACGATCGATATGATAGATACGATCAACAATGTTCTTGGTTGCAATACAGCCAGCAGGAGGTCAAACGATAAAACGCATCAAATCCGTTGCCCAAAAGCGACTTCTGCGCCAGATAAAATGATCAACACCGTGAGTGCCGTGTTACCGCTGATTTCGCTTTGCTTGCCCATTCCGAATCAATTCAGGAATATGCATAAAACGATTTTCAGAAATAGTTTCAGTGATGATACTAGCGCCATTTGCCACCATGTTGTAAAGGTGAACTGTGCTTGCATATCCGTTGGGAATCCCGGGTAAGGTGCGGTGCGAATATTCACTGCTTTCGGACGATTACCCAACATATCGAGTAATCATCTTCCGTTACATCCCTTGTGCCGGCATGCGTAATTTATCAATCACGGCATCAGGTGTCTGCCTTGGTATTTTACGAATAATGCATTCCTGCAAATCTTGGCGACCACAAGAAAAGGTACCTGTTTCAATTCGATCCGGCACAACACTGTTCACCAGCCGGTTAAGCGTTCCGCCCTCGGTAATAGCATCAAGACGGCACCGCTAATTTTAGCACCCATTTTATTTAAAATTCTGCCATGTCAGCGATTTCAGTTCACGTCACGGCATTTCCATTACCGTTATGCCTTTGGCTAAGTTCTTCGTCATAATGGAAAAGTAGTAACACTCCCTTTTCCATCTAATACAATACCATAAACGTCCATTGACGTACGCTTTACTATAACCGTCTTCAAGAACAATTTGAGCGCCAGGCGTTTCTAAACCGCTAATGTGTAAAAATCAGGACGGGCACCGATAGAACATCCGCCCAGCAGAGACCTGTCGCCCGGTTAAAACAGGCGACTAAAGACAAGCGCCCAAATGGGCGCATGGTTTTAACTTCAATTTCGCAGGCGCGACAAAGTGATCGGTTTGAACGCATCTAAGCTCACAACTTTTGCTTACTCCATTGCGCGTTACCACAACACCAGTTGGCGGAATTTTAGTGTTGTTTCAATATCTTCAAAGATCAGGGCGTTGGTTAATGTGACAGGCTCTGTTGCCTAAAGAGTGCGCGACAAAAGAATAGATAATCGCATTCTTCGCACCGGAAATTTCTACGGTGTGCCTTTTAAACAAGATTGACCAAACACGAAATTTTTGCATGAGTGCCTGCAGGAATTAAGCGGTGGTTAAGTAAACGTTCGCGTTTCCATTTTTCAACTTGTTGTAAGTGCGAATGGAAAGTGCGTGGATTTCATTGCTGGAAATATGCTAACAATGGCGCATAAATCATTTCTTTGCTGTTGCTTTGAATAACCCATTGGAAAGCGATCGCTGACTGCGATCACGCCATAATGGGCATTTTCACCTTGAACAAACTTCGTAAAGCTGAAGTGCTTCTTTTTAAGTGTTTCAATTTCTTGCGTTTCCATTAACAGTTTCGTTGCGCAGGATAAATTGTGCAATCAATCGGATAATCCGAAAGATCAATAATGTTAAGTAATAATTGTGATGGTGGATTTGCCAGAATTGTCTCTACGCTTTTATTAACAAGTTTGGTTGTGTAAAAGTCACAAAGTAATGCAAAACCGGCGGGTCAATACGGGTAATTTGGCAAATCCCAAACAATCATTTGCCCGTCTAGCCCCATGTCAAAAACGCATTCTTTGCGGTGGCAACAACGTGTTACGGACTCATCTCCTGATAATTGGAGCGTCATTTTACCATCATTTACCTGTGATTCCCAATGTAAACTTTGTGTCTCTTGCATGGATTATTTGCTCAACGTAGTGGGTATCCATGATTTTGTAGCTGTGCAGTCAATACGTAGCCTTGTTTACGAATGATTGGGCTCCATTCTTGCTGTTTGGTATTCACCATGCTTGCACCACCATTGTCATGTCATACCTGCCATTGACCGGTTTACTATTTTATACCAATAAATCCACGTTAAAGGAGGCGGTTGATTATTCAGTTGCGCCACTTTAACGTTCACGGTCACTAAGACTTGCAGATTCTTCCTTCATTTTGCCGATTTGGTCGCACGATCGCTATACGCAGGTTAACACTTATAAACCTTATGGTATATTTATCTAAAACGGCAAGTAACGATCCTTCTGTAGTTGCGTTTTGATTTGTCCTAAAATTTTAGAGCCAACGCCTTTGAACATACGGCATTGAAATCTTGGCGTACGGGTGGTACCTGAGGTAATTCGGATCTTGTTTAATTTTACTTTGGTTCGCTTTAATATCCTTAACAGTTTGCCGACACTTTTTTGCATTCATCCATAAGACGTGTCTTCCGCGCCACTTGTTACACCATAAAGTGCGGTAAAAATAACCAACGTTTTTGCTATTAGCGTTTGTTCAGTTTTAACACCATCCTTATCGCAGGTTGCTGTAAATTAGTGACTTTCGGCGGCGTCATTTGTGCCTTCGTTTCTTATCTTCTTTATTACGTATGAACTGGCGATAAGATCTTCCAACACCATAGCGGGTTGGTATCAACCAATTTTGTCGCCGTCTTTCAATATAATTTCACCGTCGTCAAAACCGACATTTAATACAATGTACTGACCTTGGCAATCCTGAGGTTTTAATGGATAACAGACTGGTTTCAGGAGATCTTGTTGCATTCTTTGAGATTAATCGCAATCGTTGCTTTTTCGGCCGTACGTTTTAGGATGATTCAATGGATACGCTTTAACCGCCACTTTAGGTGGCGCACGCACAGATCCGCCGATATTATCGAGATTCATAGACTTGGTAAAGATTTGTTCACTAAACCTTGCAGCTTTTGGGCTAAAAACAAGCGGGCAATGCCTAAGCAAAAATAAACCCTTTAAAATTCATATTTAATTGTTGTCGCATACTCTTTCCTTACTGAAACGATTAATTTGCAGACATATTAACTATCGCTTTAAAGTCTAGGCAATGCCACTAATGGCATGAACTACCGTTCTCGTGGTGGCTTTGCTAATACCTTCGGACGTTGTGTACAGTCATGCCGGTGTCGCGCAATCCATACAACAATGGCAAAAGGCAACGATTGTGCCGTTTAGAATGTCATGTTCCCATGTGACTGCGTTTACATAACAGACCAAAAAACTCCCAGCATCACGCCTTTCCAGTCAACCCCGACTAAAGAACCGCCCCAAATTCCAATCGCGATAAAATCATGGAAAGGAAGCGGCGCGATAATTCAGCCAAACGCAGCGCAATCACCCACGACAACGGATCGACTGCCATCATTTTCAAGCTGGATAATTGTTCAGTGGCTTTCATTAAACCAATTTACCGTTAGGCAAACCAGCTCATTCCGGCAAATAAAGTGCGGTCACCACCAGGCTAATTCTCACCAACAAGGATAAGGCGACTAATTGCGGGCTGGTTTCTGCGGAGAAAATCACTAAGATACACTAGCCTTAACCGGCACCATGCCAATAAATAAACCGGAAGCATGATGATTAACAATAAGGTGCACGCCAAGAACGTACGGTTGCTTAATAAGTGGGAAATGCTTCGTCGCGGTTTCCCAACTAATGCATGACGCAATAAAAACCCCGGCGACTGGCGCCGTACAAATTAATGCACACATTACGCGAGGCCGATAGAAATTCACTAACATTCAAACAACTCCTCAATACTGGTGGTGCGGGTAATGAAAATGCACCGGACCGTCTGCCAACCTTGGAACTGAGTCACCTGAGGATCTTGACGCCAGCGCTCGGAAGTACCTTCCTGATAACATGTTTATCTGCGATAATATAAGCATAATCTGCAATGCTTAACGCCTTGCATCGTGCGACTACATCGATGTAGTTAAGGCTTCGTTAACCGTTTAATGGACGCGAAATCACCCCATACTAATCGGATCCTGCCCGGTAGACGGTTCTCAGCATCATTAAGTGAATCAATACCGGGCAGGGCGCGCGAACCATCCACCGGAAGTTCCGGGAGGGGCGTCGTCAGGCGTTGCGCCACGTAAGCCAGCCGCTTCGTTTCCATTTAACGTCTGACGAATTAATAGAAGGTGGCAAATTCGTATGCTCTCACGAATCGCAAATGCCACATTATCGAAGTAGAAATATCAGTAAACATGCGCCCGGTGAAATAGCGTTCCCATGCGTTTGCATGTAAAGTTCACGATTTGACGGTTTGCAAATATCTTGCCCATCAAACAAATTTCCCCTCGGTCGGCAACAACTGCCCGCCGATGAGTTTTAATAACGTGGTTTTACCAATGCCGGAAGGCCCATAATGGCAGTAATTTTGCGCCGGAACGCTAGATTAAGATCATAAATAGTTGATCGCACGCTTAAATGTCAGATGTTGCTTCAGTTAAAGATTCGTTCTATAACACATTCGTTGCAAATAATAGAGGCTATAAATCTTCTTCGTCATGCGATACTCTATGAAATTCCACTGAATGTCAAATAGAATTATCTAGATTTGCCATCGATTTTCCTTGCCGATACCTTGGTACATCCTGTAAAACATCGTAAAATCAGACCGCACTTTACATGCTTTTCACAAAACTGTGCTATGATTTGCGCTTTCTTAATATGGACTGACAACAAACATGAATATTCAACTGGGTCTTCTTTTTATCGGTCATTGCGCTGGTTGTGGCTTGGTTTATCCGTTTGCATCCGGGCAATAACCATTAACTGTTCATTAAATCGAATCCAGTGAATACCTCCGGACCCAAAATGGATACTGTCGTTTATTCGCCTGGCATTAAAAGCAATACCTCGCCCTCTTTGCAAGTGGAATACTACGTGACAGACACCGACTCAGCAACTAAAGTGAGCATTACCTCGACTGAATGTCCCCAATGCCAATACCGAAGAAAAAGAAAGCTGCAGGAACTCGTGCCGATAAAGCGGATTAACAAAGATAATATATTTGTATTTAGAGACGTGTGGTGGCACCGTATCTCTCCCTCTCCGTTTAGCGCATTCAAACCAAAGTGCAGTGGTGATTTACTTAACGCAGGATCTTCGTTGGACAAAATGGTTTGCCAACAGGCAAAATTTTAATTGACCGGCGAAATTAACAGGTAATTACAACAACAGTGAAAGCTGAATTTAAAGAACAGGTAAAACACATTACCAAATTAATAAGCAATAAACTTTCTTCATTAACTATCCTTTCTCACGGTACGTTAAAGCGATACCAATCAACCGATTAACATCGTATCCGATATGTCCGTTGGATATGAACAGCCGTGTGGTGCCCTCAGTGATAACGTGGTGATTACACAGGGTTCTTGTCAAAAGCGGATAAAGTCATTACCCGTCCGGAAAACGCCAATAGAAAGATACCGTTGAAAACTTGTAATCTGTACATTCATCAAATGATGGATGATATGAAACCAGTGGACGTAAAATAATAAAGTGTTTTATGATTTGGTACAAATTTTTTAACCTTAACCGGCAATGCGGAATTAAAGCAATTGAATAGTAAAATTAGTGGCAATGTCATTGCTTATGATGTGAAAAAACATAACAGTTGAAAGCGAACAGTTCTTCCGGCTCATTAAAAGCTGTCTTAATTCCAAACCAATTGAAAGTAATGCTGAGGCAAGAAATAAGGTGAAACATGGCGATTCTGTCTGCTGAGATTTAGCGCTACAAAAACATGATGGTTTCTGATGTGGTTAACCGTCAACTCCGGTGAAATTGTCGGTTTACTCGCGTTAAATAGCGCCAGGAAAAACAACCACGTTCTACATGGTGGTTGAAGCAGTGAATCGCAATCAAAGGCAAGTTGAATTGATAGAAGAGACATCAGTTTATTGCCAATGCAATCGCGCGCAAAAAGGTGTGGGTTATTTACCACAGGAAGTATCTATTTTTCATACTTGACTGTGTATGAGATTTAATGGTACGTAGTAGAAATGCGCGAATCTGACCGCACTTCGGCATTGCTTGAACGTTGCCCGATGAGTTGATTGATGAATTCAACATTGGTCATATTCGAGACAATCTAGAGGCAATCACTCTCCAGCGGCGAACGTCGTCAGTAAATGCGCGTGCCTTGGCGGCAAATCCGAAGTTCATTTATTAGATGAACCTTTGCCGGCGTTGATCTATTTCGGTGATTGATATTAAGAAAGGTATCAAAGACTTGCGATCGTGGCTTGGGGTGTGCGATCACCGTCACAGTATTGCGAGACGCTCGATGTGTGTGAGCGCGCCTATATTGTGAGAGTTCCGGTAAAATGATTGCTACCAGCACACCTACAAATTATGAATAACAAATTGGTAAAAGACGCGATATGTTGGGTGCAGATTTCAACTATAGCTTATAAGAATTTACCGGGTGTGTAGCATAAAGCCCTTCGTCAGAATGATTTCTTCCGAAACGCGTGTTTGAATCTATCGCGTGGCCGGAAACAATTACCCCATGGAAAATGGGAACAATATTATTTGATTGTTTGTTTAATCGTGAAAATTAGGCAATTCCGGTTTAAGCGGTGGCGATTGCGATGCCGAAAAGGCCGTCTGCAAGGTACAAAACCCGTGGTGTGTTATTCAATTAGAAACCCCATTGAGTATGATCACGCCGACAAACGGGATGTGGATTTAATTTTGCGATGATGATTCCGGAAAATATGTGTGGCGATTATGCCCAGTGTCTGCCAGAGGTGGCGGACTACTAATGGATAAATCACTGTGCAAACAGTGCGTTCGGCAAAAGTGCGGATGAAATTTGGAAAATTTTTTCTGCATTATGATCAATATAATGAGCCGTCAGAATCCATTGAGGAAGATACGCCAATCTCAATGCCGGATAACGCGGAAGGAAATGGTGCCATTGTGAACGAATCAAAGAGGAACATCATGGAAATTATCATCGTGGCGGACAGTGGTGGCGGTAAATCGTCGCATTAAAACGTTGAAGATATGGGCTATTATTATGGATAATTTGCCATTGGATTTACCGAATTAATTAAATTCTGTCAGTTAATGAGCTTAGTAGCGCGTTGGTTTAGATATTATGATTTACCGACGTCCCACAAGTGTTGGAAAAGGCCATTAATGATCTTCAACAACAGCACAATGTTAAAATTATTTTCTTAGATGCTGATAACAACGCTGATCCCATGCTTCAGCGATTCTCGTCGTTTATCCGCTTTCACCCATGATCTTTCTGGAGCCGCCATTGAAGAAAAACGAAACGAAACGACCTTTGATTCAACAAGCCAACCGATTATTGTTGGGCACGTTATCCACCATGAACGCGAACCTTACGTGAATTTTACGTGGCATTCGTGATAAAGAATTAAAAATCGTGGTAGAGTCTTTCGGATTCGTACGGTAGCTCCGCGAAGTGCGGATTATGTTTGATGTGCGCTTTCTGCCTAATCGCACTGGAACCACGCCTTACGCCGCTGACAGGATTAGATGGTAATTGGCGGAATTTTTAAATAAACGTGATGTACGCAATTTATTTATCTAACCCGCTCTTATATCGAAACTTGGTTGCCCTTGCTCGGAACAAAATAATCGCAGTTATTTTAACCATTGCTATCGGATGCACCGGCAGAAAACATCGCTCCGTTTATATTGCTGAACAGCTGGGAAGATATTTCCAAGACAAGAGGTAAAAACGTTAAAATTTTACACCGCTCTTTAGAAAAACACAAAATAATGCCTTTCTCATGCCTGAAGATGCGTAGTCATTTAAAATACAAAAATAAAATAGGCGGAATAATAATTTTATTCACTTTATTCTTTCTCTTTCATGCGAACGCCTTTAATTTGCCCAATGTTTTATAAAGCGTTTCAATCTGTTCAATATTGTCTGCACGCACCTTGATTGAAACGAATGATACGTACCTTTGCTGCTTTTCTTTCGTGATTGGCGTGTAATCCCTTTAATGGTTTTATAACACGGTTTGCACAACATCATCAATCAATCTGCCCATCTTGCACCGACAACTTCGTGCGTCACCAGGAATTCAAGTAAATCTTTGCGAGTTTTCTTATTATGTGCAAGATCCGTCAAATTAACGGCGGTTTATCGTGAGTCATTGTTTTCCTAAAATAAATAAAAAATTCACCGCACTTCGTCACCGCTGATTATCAAAAATCAAAAAAGTGCGGTCGTTTCTGCCTCAGATTTTAAACTATCAATAAACTTTTAATCGTCAAGGGCCAGCTATTAATCCCAAACGCGACCTAATATCCCCCGCTTCTTTGACTTGCCTCACTTGCAAGTTAAACTGGCAACATCTTTTCCATCCAGCTGGTAAACGACTTTCCCGACGACTTGGACCTTTGGCAGGTGGCGCTTCGAGATATTTTATCCGCTCATAACGAGCTCAACTCATTACCCCTCGGATGGTAATAAATCAATCTTGCAACACACCTAATTGCGTTATCATCACCGCCGTATGACACGCTGTTCTGAAATCCGCTTTACCTGCGCTTCTAATGTTTTAAAGGTCTCAAAGTTCCTTAAAACACATTGTAATAATTTTGCTTTCCACTTCTCGCTCACTTTGCAAAGTCGGCACACCCATCACCAGAAATTAAACGCATATTATTCGGGTTCGTTAGCTGACCACCCAGATTATAACCGAGCTCATCTGTATGAGCCGGTTTCATGCATCCATGATGGTTTTATCCCATGATCGACCGTTGCGGTTTGGTTGCTTAATTTTGTTAAAGGTAAATTCTTTTCACGCCGATTTTATATTCTTCCGGCAAATCGCGAGATAATATGCGACCGCGAATAATCGCCATATCACGTGCTGAAGAATACTGCCTTCTTCGTCTAAAGCCATGCACTGTCGTAAATTCGTATTTTTAGCACGAGCGGCTCATGTTTGTTCATGCTCCTCAATAAAGTTGGTGGTATTACCGGAAAGTATGCTCTGCCATAGCAACACAAGCATCATTTCCTGACACGATGATCAATCCACGATTCCAAGATCTGACTACGGAAACCTGTTGGTTTAAAGTTAAGAACATTTTTGAGGAAACGCGGTACTATCCCATGCTTTCCCCAATAGTTTACCATATCTGTGCTATGGATTTTCCCTGTTTCATACTTGCCACGACATAGCTAGTCATCATTTTGGTTAATGAGGGCGGGATATTGTCTTTGATCCGGATTCAATCTTGCTAACACCGCACCAGAATTGTAGTCCCATTAAAATATGAGTTTGTGCGTTTAATTTGTGGCGGCAGTTACATCGTAGGCTACGTCATTTGCATTCCGATGATGGAGGCACTGAGCGTTCCGGTAAAGAAGTGCGATTTTTGTTTTTGTCTTTGCGATATGATGAGACATATTAAACATATCCCTAGATTAGGTCCTTGTTGTTGTAAGCATACACAATTAAAGAGCTCGGAATGTTTCCATTGTCTCCAATTGTGTTTTGAGTTTTTCTATTTCATGTTAAAAGGGCCGAAGTGAGACATTGTATACCCTGCGCAATCATTTCCGCTTTAATATTTTGATGATAATGCTGTAATGAGTCATGCTCTCTCTGCTGGGAATATTCGCATCTTGATTTTATAACTCTTTTTCGGCTCCTGCCTTATCCTTTTGACAATGATTTTCATCGGTGGAGCGTATAGCATTCGGGTTTTAACGTTTTAAAGCCTCCACATTTTTGCTGATTTTGCCAATGTGGCACTCCCCGGTCCGGAAATATCGCCATTGGTATGCACGTGAAGAGCTTCATTGCTTAACTACATTCCGTCATTCACGATCGATTTCGCTATGCCAGCGCATGGGATAAATCAATAATGCGATCTTTAGCAAACAGGTATCTGTGATTAAATCCGTACAATGACTTTCCGTTTGTGATATACATATGGTCACTACCGCGCCGTTAAGGTGCGGAAGTGTCTTGTAGTGCCGTGTATGGGGTGGAATGCATGGGCTCGTTTGAAGTCGAGCGCTCCAGTGTTATGATGATAATAGCTTGCAATACCTTTTTCGTATATTCCTTGGCAGATTCAGGTGGATGCGTTACATGGAACTTCGCGTGACTTCATAGGTTTTTCGCGAGTTAGATAACTGACGATAGATTAAACTCGGCCTTGCATCCCATATAATGGTTTCCGCTTGCTGACAGGTGCGGTGCAAACGAAAACAAAAAGCACGTAATGTTACAGTTTGTTTATATTCACCAGAAGTTATCCCTTCTGTCGGGTTAACTCTTCAGAAAACTGACGCAATGCAGGTTCCGCTTCAGAAAGTGTTCTTTGTGAGTATGAATCGACATAATTGGTCCGAAACCTGCCATAATCGCCACATGCAAAGTGCCGCCACTGGCTGGCTGGCAACGGCACGCTTTTCTACCGGTAAAATGCTGCAGCCGACCATGTACCAATATTCACAAAAACATAAACAAAGAAAATTAACGTGATGCGCCAGCTAGAGTGCGTCCGAATGCGCTTTGTGCACTCACGCAATCGTCGAGACCGCGCAATAACAAATAAGTAAATCGCTAGTAAAATTAAAGCCCACCATCCCACATATTCTTCCTTAATACAGCAATAAAATCGCATTGTCGGTTTCCGGTAAAAATTCTAATTGGGATTGCGTGCCCATCCAGCGCTACATCAGCCGCACTGAAACCGATAGCAATGTTTGGACTGCCGAAATGCTTGGTGTCCACGCTCCCAATAAATCTGTCACCGGATCAAGGAGGTTAGCCGCGAGGCACGGTGATAATAATCGTGCATTCGAGTGAAAACTCTATAATAAAGGATAAAAGCCAGCAAGCCCAATATTTGCGGCTAAAATCAGCGCAACTCATCGCAAAACGCGCAAATAATCCTGGTAGCTTCAACCAGACGAGTCCCTAAATCGGCTGAACTGCCACAGCGGGGTCGGCACAATAATAATGCGTTAAGGCAATAAAGGTTTCTTTGCAGTTTAATCGGTTGTCACCAAAAACACCACCCACCCACAACCACCAAACCACCCAACCACCCCCCCCCAAAAATCTACTAAAATTACATCATCACCAATCAAACCCAAATAAATAAGGTGCAATCGCTCATAAAATTAGGCGAAAGCTGTGCCATTACAAGCATGACCGCAAACCAGACAACCTGACAATGCGGTTCATGAAACATCGCCTCATTCGCGCCGGATGCGCTATATAACACCAGCATGCCGTAACCGCTAATGACGACGAGTCCGATAAACAACCACAAATCAATATGCAAACGACGCCATAATTTCTACCAAACCTGACGCTCATTCATTTTCATTTGTTTGATACGCTGCCGACATAAGTCGTGCGGTTTGCTCATGTTTGTCGTTCACTTGTCTGCTCTAAAATAATAGTCCATGATTTTTCTCACGAGCAGGCGCGGCATTACTCGACCCATATCCCGCATTTTCCAAAAATATGAACTACCACGTGTGGATGTCATGGGTGCAAAAGCGGTAAACCACGCATGGTCATGCAATTCTTTTAGCGCTCCGGCATTGTAGCTTTGATTTTCTTTCAAACTAAATACCTGAGCCGTTCGGATTTGCCTCGCCACCGATAAGGCGCACCAGCAAACGCTTTACGCCCGGTTCCTGCAGCCGAGTTCACGACGTTATACGTACCGCGCTTTGCGACATCCCAATAGTATTGTCTTAGGCTCGGTAATATCTGTCATAATTTGCAACGGATCTTTGATAAGGTTCGACTACGTTGTCCCCTCAATACGTTTTCATTAAATGCGGCGTCATTAACTTTACCGTTATTCACTAGCTATGCTCGTCGCTTTTCGCTAATGTAAGGTTGCCGTGCGTCAGTAGCCTTGCCGATTCCCACGAAATCGTATCACCTTGTCCCACGGTTTTTGTAGCGTTTTCTGCTTCCATCTCGGGTCGGGCATATTCGCAGCGGTTTCCTCCTGAATATCAATACCGGTCGGCACACCAAACCCAAAGCGCTTTCATCCAACCGGACAAGCGATCAATCCCCAGTTATAGGCGGTTTGATAAAAATGAGGTATCCGACGATTCGGTAATAGCCTTATTTCAATCCGTCATACTACGCCGCCTACGACGCCAATCACGGAAAAGCGTTTTCGTGGTATTCAGCAAAACCCAGTAACCGGGATCAGAAATGGTCATTTCGGCGTAATCACGTTCTCCTGCAACGCCGATACCGCAATAAACGGTTTCACCGTCGATGCCGGCGGATACGCGCCCTGTGTCACACGACTATACAGGGACGATTCGGATCATTTAATAAACGACGATAATCTTCACGCTGAAATACCGTCTACAAACAAATTATTATCATAACTCGGCACGGAAACCATCGCTAATACGCTGTTATCTTTCGGATCCATCACCACAACGGCACCCTTTTTGCCCCGCCAAGAGATCGGTAACATAAAGTTGCAAATTCAAATCAATGGTCAGATGAATGCTCTTTTCCCTGCCGACCGCCGGTTGTTCGCGTAATTTACGAATCACTTTGCCACGACTATTCACTTCCACTTCTTCAAAACCGGTGGTGCCGTGCAACGCATCTTCATAATAGCGCTCAATGCCTAACTTGCCTAAATCATGGCGTGCCTCGCATAGTTAGCTAAAATTTTTCTTCTTTTCTTTAATCGCTCGACATCACGATCGTTAATCTTCGACACATACCCTAAAAATATGGGTCAACGGCTCGCCGTAGAGATAGTGCCGTTTGAAAATAAGGCTTTCACATCCAAACTTGGGAAAATTGTATTGGTTTCACCGAAAAACGCGCGATTTGCTCTTCCGTCAGAATTAGGCTCAATAAAATTGGGTATAGCGTGAAGAACGTTGACGTTCTTTTTAAAGTTTCTCGATATCGGTATCGGTTAAACCGACCAACACTTTTCAATTCTTCAAAAAGTGCGGTCTAAATTTTTCCACTTTTTCCGGCACGATATACAATCCGAAAAAGGTTAAATTTTTCTGCCAATAAATGTGCCCGTTACGATCGTAAATCAGCCCGCGTGTAGGCGGTAACGGCAACAATTTAATTCGGTTTGCCATTAGAGCGGGTTTGATAGCTGTCGTCAATTGACCACCTGCAAAGCCGATAGAGATTTCAGACTAAAATTACCGACAAACGCCAAACACGCCCGATAAATGACACCAAGGCGCGACGAGCAAATAAATTGCGCTCGGCTTTTATCACGAATCGGATCGTATTGTGGTTGCGACAGTAATTTCTTTTAAGTTCATTTATTCTCGATGATAAGGATGATTAGTGGTTAACGACCAGCACGGTATAAGCTCTCTGCGACAACCACGCGCACTAACGGATGTGGCAAGGTTAAAGGCGATAACGACCAACTTTGTTCAGCGGCAGCCTTTACATTCAGGTGAAAGTCCCTTCTGGTCCGCCGATCAACAAACACAGATCGCGTCCATCATTTTTCCAACTTTCCAGCTGTTGGGCTAGTTGTTCGGTCGTCCAAGGTTTGCCGGGAATATCCAGCGTCACGATTTTACCCTTTTGCCGGCCGCCGCCAACATGGCTTTGCCTTTCCTGTTCCAAAAATCCGTTTAATATCGGCAGTTTTGCCCCGTTTACCGGCAGGTATTTCGATTAATTCAAAGGCATGTCTTTTCGGAAAAGCGACGTTGATATTCCTCGAAAAGCCTGTAGTCACCACGCCGGCATTTTTGGTTCCAACGGCAATTAATCTGAATCTTTCATTCTCCTCCAAAAACAACGTGAAAAACGACCGCACTTTATGTTTTTATGCCCTATGCCCAAAGTTTTTCTAATTGATACATCACGGCTTTCCGCCTGCATGATATGCACGATAGCTTCGCCCAAAATCCACAACGACCCAATCAGCTGTTTCTTTTGCCTTCATCGCCAAACACGTCAATGCCGGCAGTTTACATTCGGTGATTAATTTCTGCGTCAAGGAAGACACATGACGGGAAGAGGTGCCGGTGCATAAAATCATGGTATCGGTGATGGATGACTTTTCCCTTTACGTTTAACGGCAGAAATGTCAGTGGCTTTTTAAATCATCTAATTTATTCACCACGAAACTCGACTAATAACATATTTTTCTCCTCAATTCACAAAAGGCGCGAATTTTAGCATTGAATAAAATCACCCGCCAATCCTTTGGCCAGCGTTTCGCGCGAAAACGGCTTACGACGTTGATTGTTCGGTGCGCTAAAAATTGCCTTCCCGTTTTAACCGATAAGGCTGCGGAATATCCTGCAACAATGCATTCGGATCGTATTGACTCACCGGAATACTATGCCCGATATATTCTTCAATCGCCGGTAGATTCATAGCGTATTGCTCACAGCAAAGCTAATGGAAATCCCGCTTTCGCCTGCGCGTCCGGTACGCGATACGATGCACATAATCTTCCCGATCATCCGGCAAGTCATAGTTGAAACACATGTGTCACCTCTGCAATGTGCAAGCCACGCGTCACATCTGTGGCCACTAAAATGTCCAAATCGCCATCGGTAAATTGTTTCAACAAAGAAAGGCGTTTTTCTGCGCCACATCGCCGGTTAACAAACCGACACGGTGTCCATCTGCCGCTCAAATAGCCCCAAATCGTCCCTCACATTGATGTTTCGTGTTGGCGAAGATAATGCAACGCTCGGCCATTCTTCTTCTAACAACGTGAGCAATAGCGGAATTTTATCTTGGTTAGAAGGGTAAAAATAATTCTTCTTTAATTTGCTGCCCGGTTTTTGTTCCGGCTCAATTTCCACGTATTCCGGATCATTCATATCTTCGAAAAAGGCAAGTTCGCGCACTTTGTAGGAAAGCGTGGCGGAAAAACAACATGGTCAGACCGTTGTTGCGGAGGCGGACATTTGCGCAATAAATAACGAATATCGCGAATAAAACCCTAAATCAAACATCCGATCTGCTTCATCTCACCACGGTTTGAATCTGATCCAAACGGATAATGCCCTTGTTTCACATAATCAATGACGCGTCCGGTCGTGCCAATAAAGCACATCCACGCCCGTTTTCGATGGCTGTAATTGCTTGTCATAGCCATCACCACCATAAACAAGTGCGGTCTTAAATTTCGTTGTTTTTAAGAAAATCTGCGCGTCATGTTCAATTTGCACCGCCAATTCACGGGTCGGTGCTAAAATCAACGCACGCGGTTGATTCTTATCCGTCTCAGTTGGGTGAGTTAATAAATGGTGAAAAAGTGCGGTCAAAAATGCGATATGTTTTTCCCGTGCCGGTTTGCGCTTGCCCTGCCACATCTTTTTCCGTGCAATGTTACCGGGCAAGGACAACGCCTGAATGGCGTACAAAATTCAAATCCTTTCATCGTTCAACGCCTGTAACACAAAGGATGCAGCGGAAAATCAGCAAAACGTGCCGAACTCAAATAATTCTCTTGCATAATCATCAAATTCAATCATAAAAATTGGCGCTAAGCATAGCATGAACGGAAAAATCACCAAAATTCATCGTGCGTGCAGTAATATAATGGCTAGGAAATACGAAATATCCTTCTAAAAACACCGCTAAAAATGACACTGCACTTTCGATTTTTACCTGCTCAATCATTGGAAAAGACTCAGTTTAAAACTAGACAGGCTAGTAATTTAATGCTAATTTTACGCACCAATTTCAAAATCCCTCTTTTTATTTATATCTAAATTCATCTAAATCTAAACAACTCTCAAATTAACTATGCATCTGACAGAACTTAAAAATATGCCTGTTTCCGATCTCGTGAGACTCGGCGAAGGACAAATGGGTTTGGAGAAAATTTAGCCCGTTGCACGCAAAACAAGACATCGTTTTTGCCATTTTGAAACAACATGCGAAAGGCGGAGAAGATATTTTTCGGCGGCGGCGTTTTGGAAATACCGGACGGTTTTGGTTTCTACGTTCGGCGGACAGTTCCCTGTTAGCCGGTCCCGATGATATTTACGTCGCTCCAAGCCAAATTCGTCGTTTCAATTTGCAAACCGGGGATAAAATCGAAGGAAAATTCGACCGCCAAAAGAAGGGAACGCTACTTTGCTCTCCTTAAAGTTGACCAAGTCAATGACGACAAACCGGAAGTTTCCGCAGCAAAATCCTTTTCGAAAACTTAACCCCATTGCATGCCAACTCCCGTTTAAGAATGGAACGTGCAACGGCTCTACCGAAGATTTAACCGCCCGAATTTTAGATTTAGCATCCCCTATCGGGAAAGGCCAACGTGGTTTGATCGTGGCGCCACCGAAAAGCGGGTAAAAACCATGTTGTTGCAAAATATTGCGCAAAGCATTACCCACAACTACCCTGATGTGGAGCTTGATTGTGTTGATTGATCGATGAGCGCCCTGGAAGAAGTAACTGGAAATGCAACGCTCCGTAAAAGGCGAAGTGATTGCCTCTACCTTTCGATGAACCGGCAACCCGTCACGTCTCAAGTGGCAGAAATGGTGATCGAAAAAGCCAAACGTTCTGTAGAACACAAAAAGATGTAGTGATTTTACTCGACTCCATCACCCGTTTGGCGCGTGCTTATAACACCGTGACCCCGGCATCCGGTAGATTTTTATCCGGTGGTGTGGACGCCAACGCATTACACCGTCCAAAACGTTTCTTCGGTGCAGCGCGTAACGTGGAAGAAGGCGGTAGCTTAACCATTATCGCCACCGCATTAGTGGATACCGGTTCCAAAATGGACGAAGTGATCTTCGAAGAATTTACAAAAGTACCGGTAACATGGAATTGCATCTTTCTCGTAAAATCGCGGAAAAACGTGTGTTCCCGAGCTATCGACTTTAACCGTTCAGGTACCCGTAAAGAAGACTTGCTCTACTACCCCTGACGAACTACAAAAATGTGGATCCTCCGCAAAATCCCTAACCCAATGGGTGAAGTGGAAGCGATGGAAATTCCTTATCGACAAACTCGCTGTGGCAAAAACCAACGAAGCCTTCTTTGAAATTATGAAACGTTCATAATGAATTGTTGGATGGGCTAAATATACCTATTCCGTATATGAGATAAACAAAAGGGCTTGATATGAATCAAGCCCGCTTTTTAATGTCTCTTTTAATGAGACGTTGTCGCCGATTTTTCTACTTTTCCTTGTTGATGTCTTTTCCTATTTACTTCCTTTTTCCTTGCTCATTTCGACATTTCTCCTTATGCGCTTCAGCGCTTTCAGCTTCTGATCGACATCTTTTTAACAGGATTTTTCTTGAACCGTACTTTCATTCGCAGAATGTTCCTTTACCTCCGGTTTACGGAATCTGTGATCATGACTGAGTCTTTCGTTGCTTCTCTCGCTACCGCAGAGGATTAGCTGTTTCATCCACGCTTTATTCGACCTCTAACACCGCAGGCGTTTCCGTTTCATGTTGTTCAGCTTTCTGAAAGCGTTTCTTGTTCAAGTGCTTCCTGTTCAGCCGCGACTTTCCGTTCGGCTTCCGCCTGAGCAAAGACGTTCCTGACGAATCGCCTCTAACGTTTTACCGATTCTGAAGCCATTCCTTATCCTTTTCCAGAGTCATGACATATTTTCCATCTAGCTCAGTGAAAAGGGGATCAGCTTACCTTCGGGTTTTAAGTTCCGTCTGCCATGATTGCCAAAACATCGAATTCTTTTTGATTTTTGAAGCGGCTTCCTGTGTATCATCCAGTAGCGCCTTATCAAATGAAAACGTCATTTTTCCCTTAAGATTTTGCTTTAAACAACCCAGCAGACTTTTTACTCTCTTGTGGCACGAGATGCCGCCCCCTTTAAGAGCAAGGTTCTGCAGGATAAGCTTTTGGTCGTCGGATAGGTATTGAGATTCAATGCTACCGTTGTGCCCTCTGTTGACAGATCCAGCGTAGTCGAGATCATCGAACATTTTTCTTATAGCTTTCCGGTGAAACAAATACGCAGTACACAAGAGACTATGCATTCCCATACAGAATTGCGTTATTGCTAACTGAGGGTAATTGTTTAGCACCATCGGCATATTTATCTGCAATCCCTCAAAGTGCACTTGCAAAATCAGGCAAGGCTAACGTTTTTAATGAAAGGTGTGATGTCCCGTAATAGTGTTGATTTTCCACCTTCGCATCACCGTTTACCGCCAACGCCTCCAACGCTACATCACCATAGCGAAAAAGCCTTCAGTGTCATCTCCCAATGTGCCTTATCTTCCATGGACTTCACCCATTGATCTCTCAAGGCAGATATGCATTGACTCGCTTCTTTTGGTGGTGTTTTTGGTCGCCAACGCTATCTAAAATAAAACGGAATAAACGCGAATTCATTTTGTAACGGATAGTCATCCAGTTGATAGCGAATATCCGCATCGCTAAGTTGCCATTGTTTCGTTGGTTCTGCCGGCGTTTGTTTGACATCAGTCGCCTTTAATTTGCAATGTACTACCGGCTTTGGCGAAAGGTCTGTATTGTTTAATTCAAGCTGGAATGCAGTGTCCTTAAAAGAAAAATAAAGGTCGCTGATCTTTTCGGTACGTCAATGGATTTCACCGAAAGCGAACCGTTAAAACGCTCATTATGGGTCAGCACACCAATAGCAAAATTCACGGCATTTTTAACACTCGGTCGCTTGTTCAATGCGTTAAATTCACTGGCAAAAATCCACCGCACTTTGACGCCTTGTTGCTCAAGATTCAGTGATAAGCCACGCACAATCGTTGGATTTTCCTCTGCCTTATGCGCTTTATCGGTAATTTGGAAGGTTTCGCTATTCAATTGCGTCAATAAATCTCGTTGCTGTGTCTCGGGATGCGATTTGACATCAAGACGATAGCGACGTTTTTAACTGCAATTTTCGTGTTTTCACCATTTAATAAATCCACCTCAACGCTTGGCATTCAGTTCTAATAGCCGAATAGCATATTCATTATCATCGACCCGCTGTAATTGCGCGTGCCCTTGCGGCTGTTCTAATTTGCTGTTTTTATCGATAATTAAATCCGCTCAGCGTGGATTTCACCTTGATATTTTTGCTACTTGGATCAAAGTTAAATAGCAAAGAAAGCGTTTGCGTTTTGTTCGTAAAATCACGAAATTCAGCAACAAGATCCGGTGCAAATAATCGCCTACCGGAGAAAATTTGCTGTTAATGGTGTTTTTATCAAGCGTGATATTAAGATTTTTATTTAATTGACGCACCAACTGTTCGAAAGCTGAGATTCTGCCGTAATAAAAGGCAACGCCGTCGGTTTAGTCGAAATCACCTCTGTGCGCTTACCCTCACTATTTTCCAAGCTAAATGTGAGGTCTCGACTAAAAATGATTTCCCGTTTCGGTGACATGAAGGCTGAGCTGATTATCTAAAGAATAAAGGGAATTTTTTGTAAGACCTGATCCACTTGCTGATTGGTATAAAACTGCGCGCCCCCACCAAAGTGCAATAATCATGGGTCAGCAGGGTTAAAAGTGACTTTTTTCTACTCATGTGATTCTCAAGCTTAGGTTAAGTTATTTCTATGACGATACGGAACGCCAACGTTAAAAATGCCGTAATAATAACCGCACTTTACTCTTTTGAATCAAAGTGCGGTTAAAATTTCAATTATTTTTAATTTTTACTGATTTTTAACAAGAAAATGCCTTGCTCGGAAAGATGCACATAGGCTTCTTGCAATGCCAGGGTTGAACTGTTCCGGACGGCAGTTAATCAACAAATCTTGACCATGCCATACCGCCACAACTTCCCAATGGTTACCCATGTACACCGCACTTTTTATCGTGCAACGTTGTACTTCTGTGCCGGTTTCATGCAGATAAACAGCTTCGGGCGAACGCCTGCCAAACAATCACCGTCCGGTAAATTGAATTGGGCGGCATTATTTAAGACAAGTTCATAGCCATGAATGTTAACGGTATTGCCTTTGCAATTTCGCCGGGAAAATACTGGATTCGCCCATGAAGTTAGCTAAGAATAAGGAGTTCGGGCGTTGATACAGATCTTTGCCGGCGCTTTTTGCATGATTTTCCCTTTATTCATCACGATAACTTCATCGGATACTGCAAAGGCTTCTGTTTGGTCGTGGGTCACGTATAGAGACGTGATGCCAAAGGCTTTGTTGTAATTCACGGATTTTTCCCGCATCGCACGGCGTAGTTAGCATCTAAGTTACTTAACGGCTCATCGAACAGTAACACTTTCGGCTTGAGAACAAGCGCACGAGCAAGCGCCACACGTTGTTGTTGACCACCGGAAATTTGGTCCACATAACGATCTTTCAAAACCCAGCCAAATCCACCAATTCAAGGCTTCTTTAACGCGCTGTTTACGCTCTTCCTGCTCACGTTTTGTATGCGTAAGCCGTAACCTACGTTGTCACCGATACTCATGTGCGGGAATAATGCATAAGATTGGAACACGATACAAATATCACGGTTTTTGAATGGACGATTTGGTCACGTCTTCACCATCAATGAAAATTTGCCCGGAGGTAGGATTTTCAAGACCGGCAACTAAACGCAAAATGGTTGCTTTTACCGCAACCGGATGGCTCAAGCAACGTCACCATGGTGCCGCGTTTAATGGTTAAATCAAATCATCAATTACCACAGATTTGCCAAAGGCTTTCGTGACATTTTTAATACTAAGAAATCATTACTCATATTTTTACCCTACAACTTAATTCATCGCTTTGGAACGGGAAATGCGGGTGTCACCAACAATCCAGTCGAAGAATAAAAATAATCGCCATCATCACTACGATTAAGATAGAGCCCATATGCAATGGCAATCCCATACTCACCGTCTTCGACACGGTTTAGGATGTATGCGGTTGCTACACGGGTATCCGCAGTCACCAAAGAAGATGATTGCACTCACTGTCGTCATGGCACGCACGAAACTGGTGACAAGCGCAGAAAGCAAGGCCGGTTTTATAATGGCAACACGATATACCACAGGGTTTTCCACGAGCTACCTTTCAGAGAAAGGGGAGGCTTCGTCTCAGGGATTTATCGAGTTGTCCCAAGCCTGCAATCGCCGCACGCATACCGATTGGCAAGTCACGCATCACCATGGAAATCACCACGATAATACTGGTGCCGGTGATGTACATTGGCGCATTGTTAAAGGCAAGAATGAAGAGACCCCGCCACGGTGCCAGGTACGGCAAAACAAAGCATGGTTAAGAACTCAGGGATTTTTCCTTGAAGTCTTTACGCACCACAATATAGGCAATTAATAAACCAAAAATGGCGGTAAGTGGTGCCGCGATACCGGCGTAAATTAAGGTATTAATTAAGGAAGGCCACGCACCGTCACTTAATCCTTGACCGAACAACATGGCGTAGTTCTTCAAGGTTAAGGTATAGTCCACACCCCAGTTGACGGTGAAGCTTCCGTGAAAATACTGCCGTATAAAAAGCAAGATTGAAGATGACCCAAGCGCCGAGCATGAAAATAATCGTGTATTTCAAGCCGGTAGGGAGTTCTTGTACATCGCCGCGATAAGATTTACCGAAACGGTCACATAAGAGCGGTTGCCAATCCATAACATTGAATGATAAAAATCGCCAAGGAGAAGATTAACAACATGGATCCAAGGGTACTGGCGGAGGGCGTAATCTAATTGTGAACCGGCAATGTAGAAGTAAATTTGCGTTGCAATCACGTCGAAGCTACCCCAACACCAACGGGTTACTGAAGTCTGCGAGCGATTGGATGAACACGATGAGGAACAGAGTTCGCTAAGGCAGGGGACGCAGTAACGGGAAAATGATGTTATAGAAGGTTTGATAACGGTTAGCACGCAACGTATAAGACGCTTCTTCAATGGACGGATGCACGGATTTTAATGCGCCGTCTAAAATCATGAAGGAAATTGGCGCGAATGCTAAAATCTGCAGCAATAGCGATGCCGTTAAAACCGTATAACCAGTTGTGATTAGTGAAGCCGAAATTGCTTGATAAAAACTCGGTCACATAACCGGAGCGACCAAGCATTAAAGTTACCCCTAACCCGACCACAAAAGGTGATGTAACAATCGGTAAAATAGAAGATTTTTCCGATAAAGGCTGTTCGGCGCGCAATACGGGTCGTGTAAAGAGCAAAGGCTAAACCGAACACCGTAGAAACGATACCCACGAAAGCCGGATAAGAACAAGGAGTTACTGATGACGCGCACAATGTAGCTTTGCGTCAAAATACGCATCACTTGTTGTGGTGCAAAAGGTGTCCCCGTCGTAGAACATGGAAACAAAAATCGCCAATGTCGGGATAAACGATAAAGAAGAAAAATCAGCAACACAATGCACAGCAAGGAGGCAATAAATTTGTCGCCTTGCGCAATCTTTAACTTCGCCAAAGAGAGCGTAGCAAGTGCGGTGAAAGCGATGAGTAAAACGATCACCGAATAGCCCATGCTGATTTTCAGCACGCTGGCGCTGATAAAGGTAAATAATGTCGCCAGTACTAATAAGTAAAGTTCCGCTTTGGCTTGCGTATTGGTTGGTAATTTTAGCCACGGCAATAAACCGTACAAAATCACCGGTAGGAACCAAAAGGCGGTAATGTTAAAGACGACCACCCCATGGCATCAGGAATTCATCGGCAGTGCTGTCGAACAAGCCGTAATCTAGGGCGTGGGAAGGTAAAACCAAGTATGCAATTAAGGATAAAATGATCCAAAAATGAGCAGAATGTATTGTGGAAGTTTGTTTGCGTTCATACAACCTCGCATTGGTAGAAAGAGTGAAGCAATGCAACAGCGCATTGCTTCTTTAATTTTACTACAATTATTTGGCTAATTTGACATCATCGACCCATTTGGTGATGAGGCGTTTACGTAAATCGGTGGCGCCGTATTTGTCAAAATCATAGTTAATCAGGTTAACGGATTTAAAATCTAACGCATAAGGCGATTGTTGTGCCGTGGTATTGGTTAAAATGGAATAGGCTTCCTTTTTGCCATATTAATTCTTGCGCTTCTTTAGATAGTGCCCAATCCACGAAAAAGTTTGGCATTTTCAAGATTGCGTGCGCCTTTGATCACGCTGACCCCACCATTTTCATAGCCTGTACCTTCACAAGGTACCACTAATTCAACCGGAGCACCTTTGGCTTTTTCTAACGAATATTCGTGTAAAAAGCCGATGCCGATTGCTGTTTCGCCACGGGCAGTGTGCGAGTTAGCTGTGTTACCGGATTTGGTATATTGCGAAACGTTTTTTTGTTTAACGCTTTCAAGTATTTGAAGGCCTCTTCGCCCCAAAGCTGAATATAGGTGGCTAATTGAGTATAGCCTGTACCGGAACTTTGCGGATCCGCTGCTTGAATTTCATTGCGATACATAGGATCAGCTAAATCTTTCCAACATTTTGGTATTGGCAAATTGAGTTTTTGTAAACGTTCAGGGTTCACACAAAACCTAATACACCAAGATAGATAGCAGAGGAATAGTTACCTTTCGTTTTGGGCGGATCACGGAATTGTTCAACAATTTGTGGCAGGTTTGGTGATTTATACGGTTCTAACAAGCCCATTTCACCCGCTTGGGAATGCGGATCCATTGTACCGCCATACCAAACGTCACCTTGAGGGTTATCTTTTTCCGCATCGATTTTGGCTAAGATAGTGCCCGTGCCTACCACGAATAAAACTGGTTTTTACATCATATTTTTCTCGAATGCCATGGCTTCTTGCTCGCACATGGTGTTTTGCGCACTGCAATAAATAACCAAGCGACCTTTTGCCGCAGCATTGCCACTTAATAACATCCCACCGAGTACAACGCCTGAAAGAGCTAACGCAATTTTTGAGAGTTTCATTTCAACACTCCTGTGTTTTTTGATGTCGAGTAACGCACTTTTGTTGATGTACGTCCTAATGATGGCGATAGGCTCACGCCGTGAGGACACGAGCCATCAATATAAGAAAAAGTGCGGTGAGAAAAATACAAGAATTTTCGACCGCACTTTAGCGTGTTATTTCGCTAATTTAACGTCTTGAACCCATTTTTCAATTAAGGCTTTGCGTTGTTCGGCCGCGCCGTATTTTTCAAAGTCATAATTGATAAGATTCAATTTATTTGGATCAAACGCCGTTGGCGATTGTTCTGCCGTTGTGTTGGTTAAGATTTGTAAAGATTCACCTTGTTTCCATGCCAATTCTTGGCCTTCTTTAGATAACGCCCAATCCACGAATAATTTTGCGTTGTCGATATTACGTGCACCTTTTAAGATGCTCACGCCACCTAATTCATAGCCGGTGCCTTCACATGGCACGACGAGTTCCAATGGTGCGCCATTGCGTTTTTCAAGGGCGTAATCGTGTAAGAAACCGATACCCACGACTGCTTCACCACGAGCCGCGTTACGGGATGGGGTGACGCCGGATTTGGTGTATTGGGAAACGTTTGGATGTAACGCTTTTTTAAGAAATCAAAGGCTTTGTCTTCGCCCCAAAAGTTGTACGAACGTGGCAAGCGCAGTATAGGCTGTACCGGCAGCTTTGTGGGTCAGCAATTTGTACTTCCCCTTTCAAACGTGGATCCGTTAAGTCTTTCCAGCATTTTCGGCACTTCTTTAATGCCTAATTTTTCCAGACGTTCTGTGTTCACGCCGAAACCTAAAATCCCCATGTAAATGGCGGATACATAGTTACCTTTGGTTTTTGCCGGATCACGGAAACGTTCTACGATTTCATCAATGTGTTTGGATTTATAAGGTTCGATTAAACCTAATTCAGCAGCTTGCGCTTGTGGGTCGAATGTACCGCCGAACCACACGTCTGCTTGCGGGTTATTTTTCCGCTTCTACTTTGGCAGAGGTACTGCCTGAGCCGTTACGAATAAAGGAGGTTTTGACATCATATTTTTCACCGAATGCTTTGGTGGTGGTTTCACATAAAATGTTCGTCGCACTACAATACACGACTAAACGTCCTTTTGCCGCTGCACTATGATGCGAGTAATCCACCGGCTAAAGTGCGGTTGAAATTGCAAGAGAAAGTGATTTTAGTTTCATGTTGTACCTCTTTATTGTTCATAAAATGAAAATGTAATACTGAAATGCGCTCAAGCGAATGCTTTTCGAGGGTTTGCATGTTACATAAAAATACCCCTCAATTAATGTGAGAAGTCTCACAAAACGAAGAATTTTATGAGCTGAATATGTTGCGTAAAAATTAGTTGTAGAAAAATTGTTTGTAAATGGATCTAGTTTATGTCAAAAACGCTCTTTATAATTTCGCTAATTTATTTACTCAATGAGAGAAAAGGGAAACAGTATGTCAGATCATCAAGCATCATCTTGTATTATTATCGCCATTGCAGGCGCTTCGGCTTCAGGAAAAAGTTCTATCGCCTCTACGGTGCTACAAAGAGCTTTGTCATGAATTAGGCTGTGAAGAAATCGGTATTATTGCAGAAGATAGTTATTACAAAGATCAAAGCCACTTTAGAGATGTCTGAACGGGTCAAAACCAACTATGACCACCCAAATTCTATGGACCGTGATTTGCTTATTGCCCATTTGAAAGCCTTAAAAGCCGGCAACGCTGTTGATATTCCGTGTATAGTTATGTGGAGCATACCCGAACCGATGAAGTAACCCATTTCACGCCAAAACGTATTGTGATTTTAGAGGGATGTTACTCACAGACGAACGTGTACGCCAGTTGGCAGATATTTCCGTCTTTGTGGATACGCCGTTAGATATTTGCTTTATTCGTCGTTTACAGCGCGACATGGAAGAGCGTGGACGCACCTTACAATCCGTCATTGATCAATATCGTGCTACTGTGCGTCCGATGTTCTTGCAATTTATCGAACCCTCTAAACAACACGCTGACATTGTGATCCCACGCGGAGGGAAAAACCGTATTGCGATCAATATGTTAAAAGCGCAAATTATGCAATTATTAAGCAAAAATAGGAGGCCTGGCATGAGATTATGTGATACCGACATTGAACGTTATCTGGATGAAGGCTTGATTTCTCTGAATCCACGACCGTCTAACGATAAAATTAATGGCGCGACCATTGATGTTCGTTTAGGAAATTCTTTTCGCGTGTTTCGTGAACATTCCGCGCCTTATATTGATTTAAGTGGGCCGAAAGAAGAAGTCTCCGCGCAGTTAGAGTCGGTCATGAGCGATGAAATTATTATTGCTGATGATGAAGCCTTCTTTGCACCCCAGCATGCTTGCATTGCGACAACCTTGAGTCAGTGAAATTACCGGCCAATATTATCGGTTGGTTGGACGGACGTTCTTCTTTAGCGCGTTTGGGTTTAATGGTGCACGTAACGGCACACCGTATCGATCCGGGTTGGGAAGGCAAAATCGTGTTGGAGTTTTATAATTCCGGTAAATTGCCGTTGGCGTTGCGTCCGAATATGGTGATTGGCGCCTTGAGTTTTGAAGTGTTAAGTGGCGCGGCGGCACGTCCGTATAACAGCCGTAAAGACGCTAAATACAAAAATCAACAAAACGCGGTTGCCAGTCGCATTGACGAGGATAAATAAATGAAAAAAGATCGCCCTGATGACGTTGGTCGTGTTGTTGCGATCTCAGCACTTTTTACGTTCAACTGAATAAGCTGGAAAGTGCGGTCAGTACCAAATTAACGCAATATAAAACAGTTGTTCAAGATCTTCATATTGGCTTTTTCCCGCGACCCTATGTGGCTTTTGAAGGGTTAAACACAACAAGTGACTATCGGGAAGTTAACCGGGAAATTGAATTTTTCCACGTTAATTTCCGGCAATGTGCAACTTGCGCAGTTAGATATTCAAAAGATTCGTTTTTCTCTGATAGGGCACATAATGCGCGAATATACAAATACATTTCTCCGATTTCAGTCTGGATAATGTTCACCAAGATCGCGTGCAATTCAATGGGCCTCAGTCTAATCAGCTGAATGGGATAAACCATTATATGGTGATCTACAACGTTTTTCATTTTCGTTTCAATAAAGGGAAATTTCGATTCGCCGAAAAGACTTTGCGGTGGTGTTTGAAGACGCTGAGCTAAACCAACAACCGCTAGGCACTCTCCGTGCGGAAGTCGATTTATCCAAAGATACTAAATATGTTACCGCTGATATTATCTCGGATTGCTGATTTCGTTTGTCTCGCACACCTAGATTATGCGAGGCGATCCCGATCAAAGTGCGGTCAGTTTTCGAGGCAAAAATTACCCTATCGAGACGTTTATTGGCGTTGTTAACTTTCCGAATACGCTCACCGGCAACACGGATTTTTGACATTACCGCCGAGTTCGTTCAGTCGCGAATAAAAAGCCGGTAAATTCTATTTTTAGTGCGCATGATGGCGAGTTATCCGGTGTAAATTTACTGGAACTTGCCGGGCAATATTTACCGATCAATTGGCAAAAATGCCGAAGTTAAACAAAAAGACGCATTCAAAACGCCGTATAAAAATTTGTCGATGAATTCTAGCTTCAAGAGAATCAATTGAAGATTGACAAAAATCCTGTTAAAAACCACCGCACTTTCAGGGGAAGGAAGCGGTCAGGTAAACTTAAAATCCATGCAATGTGATGTAGATTTAACGCTTCGAGCAAATAATGAAAAATATTCGGAATTTGTTCTGCCCCTGCGTTTCTTTTAATAATTGCTACTCCCCACAATATGAAGTGCTATTTGACAAAAACTTGCGCAATCAACAAAAGATCTTCTTAAACGTAAAATTAGGTCGGGAATAATGGCGACTTTAGAAATCGTTCGACGCTTAAGAACTTTTTCCGCGTCATTTTACTGGCATGCAGCGCATTTGTATTCAACACCACTGAGTTTTGCCGGTTGCCTTATTGTCAGACATCGCCGACAGTTTTCGCATTCCTGTAGAACACGCCGGGCTGATGATTACCATTTTATGCGTGGATTGTGTCGCTGATGTCTTTGCCTTTTATGCTCATGACGGCAAAACTGGAAACGACGTAGTTTGCTCATTAAATTATTGATTATTTTTTGTGGCAAGCCATGTGCTTTCCAGTAGTTGGCGTGGGACTTTGGGGTGCTGTTGCTTTCTCGTATCGGTATTGCTTTTACACGCAATCTTTTGGTCCATTACCACCTCACTTGCCGTTCGCGTTGCGAAAGATAAAAAGCACAAGCAATCGGTTTGTTAGCAATAGAAGCTCATTGGCAATGGTGTCAGCTTGTCGCTCAGGCGTAATTGGGACAATATTTCGGTTGGCGCGAAGCCTTTGGGATTATCGCTTTTTCTGCGTTTTTGTCTTCTTTCTACTTCTCTATCGTTTCCTACCGCACCTAGCCAGTCACGCAATGCCGGTTCGATAAGCAGTGTGCCTTCGTTATTTAAACGCCCACTTTTTGGTGGGGCTCTACGTGTTAACGATACTGATCGTTTCGGCGCATTTTACCGCTTACAGTTATATTGAGCCTTTTATTGTCCGCATTGGAGAAATGAGTAATGGCGTTGCCACGGCAATTTTATTGATTTTTGGGCTTTCCGGCATTACCGCCAGCCTGCTCTTCAACCGCTCATCGTTTAGCACCGGCAAAAATTCCTCTTAACGTCCGCGCAATTTTGGTCATTTCTTTAGCCTTACTATTACCTTTAGCTACAGTGAATTTTCCATGTATTTGTTGGCATTTGTCTGGGAATCGGTATTTCAGGGATTGGTCTAAGTTTGCAGGTTCGTGTGCTACAACTGGCACCAGATGCTACAGATGTGGCGATGGCAATTTATTCCGGACTCTACAATATTGGTATCGGCGGCGGTGCGTTACTTGGCAATCAGGTTATGCACGACCTCGGTTTATCCACATTGGGTTTACCGGTGCCGCCTTTTGCAACGATCGGGCTAATGTTCTTTCTCTATATCCATCTGCGTTATGGCAAAAACGCGTTCCTAGGAAAAAGCCGGTTTTTACCACTGAACACATTAATTTTTCGCTATCAAACCAACCACGGATAAATTGAATGGCGAAAAAGAGCGTAAAGAGCAAAACAACATAAAGAATATAAGAAACAATCGGATGGCTGGGCGAATCTGTCTCAGCCATTGCTTTATGGATAACGCATTTGGAAACTCATCAAAACATCGTTAAACGCCAACCGTAATATTTGATTTCCACAGTTTTTCTTCATGCCCAAGGCTTTGCGTAATGCCTGTAAATTGGCTGAGCCGAATTTGAAATAGAACGGAAAAACCCCAACGGGTATCTTCGTTGCGATATACCATCACTTTGCCGTTTTTCATGTTGCGTATTGATAAAATACACATCGCAGGGTCGGGCCGTCTGCCGGATTGGCTTTTGTAATCGGTCCGTCTTTATCCACCCGTTTTCACCTCAACGCCGGTCACTTTGGTGACATCATGAAAGCTGGCATCGAATAATTTATCGCCGCAGCAATGCATAAATGAAAAATAAAAAATGACGGAAATAAAAAATATTTTAAAAATTTTCTCATCTTTTTGTCCCTATTGAAATGAGGTTGGTTAATTATGTACCTGAATTTTAAATAAACGCTCGAAGTTTTTGTGGTGATTTGTGCCATTTCCTCAGCTGAAACGCCTTTCAATGTCGCCACATATTCACACACTTCACGAGTGTACGCCGGTTGATTTTGTTTACCGCGATAAGGCACCGGTGCCAAATAAGGCGAATCGGTTTCTACCAACAGGCGATCTAACGGCAGTTTGCGCACCACATCCCGAAGTTCTTCCGCATTTTTAAAGGTGATAATCCTGAAATGGAAATGTAAAAACCCTAAGTCTAATGCTTGTTTTGCCATCTCATAGTTTTTCGGTAAAACAATGCAAAACGCCACCGCACTTTTCTGCCTGATTGTCGCGCAACAGGCGAATCGTGTCTTCGCGCGCCTGGCGTGTGTGAATGATGACCGGTTTATTGAGCTGATTGGCTACGTCAATTTGGCTAGCAAACACGGCTTGTTGGGCCGCTTTGTTTTCTGCACTGTAATAATAATCTAAGCCGATTTCGCCGATGGCGATGACTTTCGGATCTTGCGCCAAGCGTAACAAACGCGCGGCATCACAAGGTTCTTCTTCAAAAATCCAGCGAGGTTGTACGCCACAGGCTAAAAGAGACGTTATCGAATTTTTGCTAATTCCGGATACACTTTTTCTCAAAAACGGCTCAAGGTCACGCCAATTGCCAATAAATGTTTCACATCGCGTGCTTTTGCCTTTGCCACGACATCAGCAATGTTTTGATGTAATGTTTCGTAATCAAGAGCATCCAAATGGCAATGGGAATCCACAATAAACATATTTTTATCCTTCAAATACTTCAGTAATTAAACGGGTCAGCCCGTCGAGTAAAATCAATTCTAAATTCAACGCCGAATTTGCCGATAAATCCGACCGCACTTTGCCAACAATTTGTGTCGCTTTTAATAATGCCGGGGCAGACAGTCCTTGGCTAAATTGAATGACGCCCTGTTCAATATCCTGACAAATCCAGTCTTCGTGAATATGCGGTTTGTTTTTCAAACTATCGCTTAAAAAGCTGACAACCAATCCAGTCTAGCTGCAGAGACAAGTTCTTTAGTAAAAACGGCGAGTAATTCCAAAAGGCGAACAACGACGATAGAATAGCCAAAAATTGGCGTAAAAATTCCCGTCGTTGCGCTAGTAAATTTTGCTCTAACATGGCGAAGCGCGAGAAGTGGTCGACCATAATTCACCCAAAGTGCGGTCAATATATCTTGACGTTTCGGCGGACGTTTGTGATTGCAACCACTGTAATGCCGTGTCTGTGTCCGGTGGTAAGAGATTCCACACTTGGCGCGACTGTAGAAAAATGGTTGGCAACAACGCCTTTTGCATATCGCACTGCAAAAATGAAATAGGTATTTGGACGCTGACTCTTCCAGTGTTTTTTAAAATGGCGTTGACGGGCTACTCCGTCAGACGATGCGCCTGTTCGATATAAATGACTTTATTGCCGTTTCTGCTGCGCATGTCTGCGTCGCTTGTTCGTTCATGGCACGAATTTGATCACGCCGATGTCTTTGTTCTCAATAGGCGCGATATGCTGGAAATCCGGGTGGCTGTTGGCTTGCATTAAATGGCAAGCATGGCATTCGCCACAAGCCTCCGCCCCGTTGAGCGTTAAGCATCAGACGTTTTTGCCAATGCAGAACAAAGTTGTCTCGACGCCGAGGCCGTCATCGGCGCGAATCAGTAGGGCGTGATGTCCCTAAAAGCCTCATCAAAAGCCTGTAGTGATTTTTGTGATAAGTTGGCGTCAGCCAAAGGGTAAAAGGCTCATTTTGATAGCGAAATCCACCAATTTTTGACCGCACTTTTAATGTCTGCCTGCACTTGCTCAATGGATTGTTCCGCATTGATCATCACGGCTTTCGGATTGTCTTTGACCAGTTCTAAAATAACGGGCACAGGTGCGGTGGAAAAATCCAGATGTTGTTGTTCGATACGATCCAGCTCACCACGTCCACGAGGCTCGCGCTAAAACCAACGGCTGGATCGATGTCAAATACAGGGTCAAATCCGGCTCAAAATCGCCCAATACGATTTGTTTTAAATGCGTTAAAAAGCGCTCTCAACTGGCGGCCACCACCTGGTAGGCTTGGGACGACATATCATGGCGATCACCCACCACCCATTTACCTTGGGCGAGGGCGGGTTTAATGACATTGTCCACTAATTGAATTCGGGCGGCATATAACATCAACAATTCGGCTTTGTCTGTGATCGGTTCTTCTGTTTCGTGTTTTAATGAGGTGACGTAATTTTTCGGCTAAGGTGCGTGCCACCGGGTTCGCGGGTGAACACGACATCATTAACACCCAATTCCTTTAACGTATCCACGACACATTGATGGAGCGGTGCTTTTGCCAGCGCCTTCCAAGCCTTCAATCACGATAAATTTGCCTGCCATATTATTTCCCTGTTTTGTTGGCGGTACCAGCGTAAATATTCCTGCACCGCTTTATTGTGTTCATTCAAGTTCCGACTGAATTTGTGACCGCCCTGCCGATCGGCAACGAAATAATAAAATTCTGTTTGCGCAGGATGCGCCACAGCTGTAATGCATCTTCGCTTGGCATGGCAATCGGCGTTGGCGGTAAACCGTCAATCATCATAGGTGTTATAAGGGGTCGGCGTGTCTAAATCTTTTTTACGAATATTGCCGTTGTAATCCTCACCATGCCGTAAATTACCGTTGGATCGGTTTGGAGCTTCATTTTGGCTTTCAAACGATTGATAAACACCGAAGCTACTTGAGGGCGTTCTGCGGCGATGCCGGTTTCTTTTTCTACGATAGACGCGAGAATCAACATCTCGCAGGATTTTCTAACGGTAAGTCCTTATCGCGTTCATTCCAGGCTTTATCTAAGGCTTTTTTTCATGCGTTCTGCAGCGCGTTGCAACAGTTCTAAGTCGGTAGGAGTTCGGCATGTAATTATAAGTGTCCGGATACAACCAACCGTCGATTTTCATCCATTCATCAATGGCTTTTGAGACTTTTTGGCAGTGCCAATAACTGGAAAATCTCTTGTTCGGATTTATCTTTGTAAGGTCTGTTTTAAGTGCGGTGCGTTTCGAGGTGTTTTCGCCAATTTTTAAAGGTGTTGCCCTCAATAAATGTGCACGTTAAGTGCGCTTCTTTGCCTGAGTTGAGTAATTTCAGCAAAATCTTCTACAGTTTTTCACATCATCCAACAAATAAGTGCCCGCTTTCACTTTGCTCAATCTCGGATGCAATTTTTTAAGGCCCAAAGGCACAAGCCGCACCGTCCAAAAATACCTTCTTGCTCCAACAACGTGACCAATTTGATTGCCGGTTGTGCCACGTTCTACAGTAATGAGTTGATCCTTTGCACATTGACAGGTTGCTGACAAGACTGTTGTAGTTGATGATATCCCCAAATCCTGCACCGGCAAGTAGAATGAAGACATAAAAGAAAATAAAACGATCTTTTTCATAAATTAAGAAAATGAAATTTTGCGGATTATACCAAGCTTTCCTTTTTCAGCCCTGTTGTTTTTGCCCTTTTAGCGCAAAAGAAAGAGTGCGGTGGTTTTTCACGGTGTTTTTCGCCGTGTTTTTAAGACTGTCGTTCAATCATCACTTTAATAGCTTCCGGTAGGCAGCATAAGACATCTCAAGCTTTGTCTGAAAAACGCAACAACAATTAAAACCGACCTTTTTGCGGAAAAATTCTGGTCTCAAGACATTCACCACGCAATGCGTCTAACCACTCTTCTAGATTCTCAAAGGGTGAAAAATTGTGTCGTCTGGCAACGGCGGCAAAATCGCCTCGGCGTGAGTAAGTTCAACTCAAGGAGAAGTTTTGAATGAGTGTCAGCCCATGCGCCCAAATTCAATTTTTCCGCTTGTTGTTTAGCAAAAATCTAACCGTTGCTGAGTGTTAAATAATCAAACTTAATTTTAAATCAAAACGCTGTAATGTGCCCGGATCCAGCACATTCATCAAATTCGTTGAAACCACCATTAAAACCTTCAAAACGCTCAATTTGTGTCAACATCTCATTGACTTGAGAACGTTCCCAACTACGTTCTGCACCGTCGCGTGAAAAACAGGAAGGTATCCACTTCGTCCAGCACTAGCAAACAATTATCACGCTTCGCCGATTCAAATGCCTCCGCAATTTTTGTTCTGTTCCGCCGACATCAGGATCGAGCAAATCAGACCCTTTGCAAAAGCAACAACGGCATATCTAACTGCTCGGCAAAGCCAACCTGCCCAAGCGGTTTTCCCGTGCCCGGCGGACCATAACAACAAATTCTGCCTTTTTTGGTTCGCATTAATCCTTCGGTGATTTTATGAATATTTTCATTGCAGGAAACCCACTCAAGCTGATAACTCAGTTTACTTTTCCACCAACGGCTCAATTTTCTTTTGCCTTGTGCCTGTAAGGTTTCATTAAGAGCGTAAGCAAGACCTCAGAAAAAGCTTTTTGCCGTTATCAACCGTATTTGCACATTGAACACCGCGTTAAAAATCGCCGGTGAAAGTGACCGCACTTTGGCAAAATGTCGACGTATTCCGCCGTTAATTTACCGCCTCGCCAGCTGCGAAATTAACGCCGATTTATTTTTTCAGCGGTAAATCCGGCATTTCAAACACAAAATCAAAGCGACGCAAAAAGCCGCATCTATGCTGTGTACCGAATTGATAACCAAATCATCGGCACGTTATTGTTCTCCAGCAACTGATTTGTCCAGGCTTTATTTTTTGTGCAACAGAACGCTCCATAAACGAACCGTTAAACACATCTTCAATTTCATCAAAAATTAAAAGCGCCTGCTTGCTGTTTAATAACATTTGAGCAAGACGCAATTTTTGTTGTTGTACAAATTACCTCTTCAAAAAGCGGATCTCGATTAAAAGTGACTTTCATTGGCATTATTTTTCTCCTCTATTGCGACGATAAATGGATTGAGAGAGTGTAAAAAGTAAAAATCTCTCTTTTATAAAAATGATATGCAAACAAGCGACAATTCGTGTCGTTAGGAAGTTTAATGCGTAATTTCTTTTGAGAAGATTCTTTGAAAATTAGGATTATACAGTATTGCAATACATTTCTTTACCCTGTTTATATATACATATATCTTATTATTTCAAAGGAAGAATATGAATAACCAAAACCCGATTGAAATTTTACCAAGCGCAAGATGGCATCGACACAAGTGGAAGTCAGATTTGAAAAGGATACAGTTTGGCTTTCTCAGGCACAGATAGCTATATTATTTGGTAAAGATGTTCGCACCATCAATGAGCATATTACCAATATCTTTGATGAAGAAGAACTTGAAAAAGAGTCAACTATCCGGAAATTCCGGATAGTTCGCCAAGAGGGTAAACGCCAAGTCAATCGTGAAATTGAACATTATGATTTAGATATGATTATCTCTGTTGGTTATCGAGTAAAGTCTATAAAGCAGGTGTTAATTTCCGTCGTTGGGCAACCGCTCGTTTAAAAGGTACCCTAACTGCAAGGCTATACCATTAACCAACTGCGTTTAAAGCAAAACGCACATGAACTGGAACAAGCGCTTGCACTTATTCAAAAAACAGCAAATTCCTCAGCATTAACGCTAGAAAGCGGTCGTGGATTAGTGGATATTGTCAGCCGTTATACGCATATATTTTTATGGCTACAACAATATGATGAAGGTTTACTGCCGAACCGCAAAACCCAGCAGGCGGGTATGTTGCCCCACCTATTCCGAAGCCTGTTCTACACTGGCAGACTTAAAAGTACAGCTTATGGCAAAAAGGTGAAGCAAGCGATCTCTTTGGGCGTGAACGAGATGATGGCTTATCTTCCATTTTAGGCAATTTTGAGATCAGTGTGTTTGGTGAGGTCGCCTACCCAAGCATTGAAGCAAAAGCCGCACATTTACTGTATTTCGTCGTCAAAAACCATCCTTTTTCGAGACGGTAAAAAACGTAGCGAGCGTTTTTGTTTAGTGATTTCTTACATCGAAATGGGCGTTTGTTTGATCATAATGGTCATCCGGTTATCAATGATACCGGCTTCGCTACTCACATTATTGGTTGCAGAATCTGATCCGAAACAAAAAGAAACACTCATTAGGCTTGTTATGCATATGCTTAAAACACAAGCAAGATAAGTAACGATAAACAGCGACCGAAGTCGCTATTTATTTTAAAAGTGCGGTCGTTTTCTCTGTGTTTTTCACATTCTCCAATAACTCTGCCACTACCTTCGGCACTCCCTCTCCTGCCTTTTTCTTTTTATTGCAATCACTTGCTTTGCGTACAAAGCCGGTATTTGGATTCGGATCAATTCAGTAAATCGGCGTATTGCGTGGAGCTTCATTGACTAAGCCATTGGCTGGATACACCCTTTTTCCTGAGCGTTTAGAAAACAATCGAAAAATCGACCGCTCTTTTTGCGCCTTCTGACGTCCATTTACATCAATAAAATGCAATGGATGAATTTACTTGCCTGCTGGGCTATGTTGAAACCATTTTTGATGGTGATTATTTCATTTTTGATTGGAGAGGAAATGGATGCGGATAGTTATCCGTTATTCATTTGTTTAGTATTGGCGACGAGCCTGATTATTTTTGATGGCGTGTATAAACAGCGCGCAAAGGGAACAAACCATGTCGTTTAAAGAAATTGAGTCCAGAACAAGCTTTGGAAATGGTGCAAAAATGGTGCCATGCTTGCAGACATTCAGGATCCACAACGTTTTCACCTATTCTCATGCGAAAAGGGCTTTTCATTTAACCAACCAAAGCTTTTACAATTTGAAGAACAGGTGGACTTTGACTCCCCGATTATCGTGAGTTGTTATCATGGCGTGAGCAGCCGAAATGTGGCAACTTTCCTCATTGAGCAAGGCTATGAAAATGTGTTTAGCGTCGTTGGTGGCTTTTGATGGTTGGGAGAAAGCCGGTTTACCAATAGAAACGGCTTATTAGTATTTTTTGATTTAAAGTGCGGTGAAATTCACCGCACTTTTCTTTTTGTCTCGCTATTGCTTGTCCACAATCGCTTTCAACATCGTGTGAAGATTGGGATTGTTTTTGCTCATCAAAAATATAGCTCACTGCCATAATTTCATCAAAATGCACCCGTTCGCGTAATTGCTTGAGTTGAAATTCTACGCTTTCAGGACTACCGATAAGCGAACAAGCGGTCATTTGTTCTACTACGGCACGTTCTTGGTTGTAAATCAGGATTTCCTCGAAAATCGACTGGACCAAAAGTGCGGTTTCTTTTGAGCGTGCATTTGAGCTTTCCAAACATCTTCCTCTGACGCCAAAGGCGGTTGTAAATTTTGTTGCGCGTTAGTGACCACATTTAAGAAAAATAGTGTTTGTGTTGTCGCCAGTTGTCTCGCTTCATTATCGGTTTCGGCGACAATCGCGTTCACACCTAAGATGACACAAGGCTCAGTAAGATAGGTAGAGGGTTTGAAGTTTTGCGATAAATCTCCACCGCCATTTCCATCATGCGTGGTGCAAAAGTGTGAAGCAAAGGCATAAAGGGCAAACCAAGCTCTGCTGAAGATAGGCACTTTTCGGTACTGGATCCTAAAATATAAAACAGTATATCCAAGCCTGCGGAAGGGTAAGCTGAAACAGGATTGCTATCTTTAAAGTAACCTCGAAGTTCCGCGATTTCCGCAGGAAATCCAGACTGTTTCGTCCACGACGAAGTCGCTGCGACCGTTTGCATATCGGTTCCTGGTGCACGACTAAACCGAGTTCAACACGGTTTGGATAAAGCGTCTCCAGTGTGCCATATTGCTCAGCCACCACATAAGGCGAATGATTCGGTAACATCACGCCACCTGACCCCACGCGCAAGGTCTTCGTATTGGCTAGCGTATGCTGAATTAAAAGTGCGGTCGCTGAACTCACCAAATTTTTCATATTATGATGCTCAGCAATCAATAGCGTTCAATGCCAATGTTCTCCAGCATGTTTTGCAAGATTCACCATCGAATCGACCGCTTGCAAATAAGTTTGCCCTTCACGAACGGGGGCAAGATTGAGAATAGAAAGTTTCATGGTGTTTCTCCTTATTGATTGAGCAAAGTGAAATCCAACATCACCTTCCCAATATGCGTGCCTTTGTCCCATTTCTATGTGGGCTTTTGCTACATCTTTAAAATCAAATACTTGATGAATAATCGGTTTGCCGATTTCACCGTTACCGAGTTTTTCCCAGAGCTCGTTGCGTAAAGGATTCGGTGATTTCTGCCTTTTTCTAATTTGGTGCGACTGCGCATCGTTGAGCCGGTGATGTGGATGCGTTTTTAGGCAACGTCAATAAATCCACGTTTTTCGGCGATGTTGCTGCCCATAAAGCCAATTAAAAATAACCGTCCGTTTTGGCGAAGACTGTCGATATTACCTTGAAGTAGCTGGCACCGACCAAATCCAACACAGCATCCACATGCCTTGTTGTTTTAACACTTCTGCAGAGTTTTCGGTTTTGTAGTTAATTGGTGTGCCTCGAGCTGACGGATGACGTCTGCTTTTTCTTCATTGCCCACAGTGGCAAAGGTTTCGGACAATCGCTGCGACTTCAAGCAAAGAATAGCCTTTGAATCGGCAGGGCTTGCGTAGCAGGCACGATGCAATATTCAGCATAGCACCACCATCGGTTAAGGCACAGACTTCATCGCCCGGTTTAAATGCCGTTACACCTTCTCCGATAGCAACAACCGTTCCTGAAAGTTCTAAGCCCATAATGGGTGTAACCCCCTTTCGGCATTGGGTATAAGCCTTGGCGTTGCATAATGTCGGGTCGATTAATGCGCCCGCATATGCCACTTTCACTAAAATCTCTCCCGCTTGTGGTTGAGAATTTCCGTTTCTTCGATAAAAAGCACATCGGGCGTGCCTGTTGTTTTCATATTAATTTGTTGCATTTTCGATAGGGGGTTTCTCGATAAATAGGTCTTTTATTGTCCCTTATTATACGAGGGTTTTTCTGACTGGTAAATCAATAAAAATTGGAATAGAACAGTTCCGAAAAGGAAAAATATTGCAAAATAGGCACAAATTCAGATGTATTCGAAAAATGATTGTATTTAATAATATTTCCTTAAAACGCGGGCAAACCGAATTGCTCGAGAATGCCACAGCAACCATCAATCCGAAACAAAAAGAAACGCTTATTATGCATATGCTTAAGCAAGGGAATAACGATAAATAGCGACCGAAGTCGCTATTTGCGTGAGCGGTCGTTTTTCTATGTGTTTTTACGTTCTCCAATAACTCTGCCACTACCTTTGGCACTCCCTCACCTGCCTTTTTCTTTTTACTGCAATCACTTGCGCGTACAAAGCCGGTATTGGGATTAGGATCGATCAAATAGATAAGTGAACCATATGGAGCGAGATTTACCAATCCATTAGCTGGATAAACTTGTAATGAAGTGCCAATAACAATCACAATATCTGCCTTTTTCACTAACTTTTTCTGCTTTAGGAAACATTAATTTTATTTTCCCCAAAAAGACTATATGTGGACGCATTGGATGACCATGATTATCCTTATCCTCTAATAGTTGATCACCCAAACATGGAACAATGTAATCGGTATTAAAAACTACTGCAGCTTTATTCAATTCTCCATGTAAATGGAGTACGTTAGTACTTCCCGCTCGCTCATGTAAATCATCCACATTTTTGGGCAATTATATGAACTTCATAAAACTCTTCCAATTCAACCAAAGCTAAGTGCCTGACATTAGGCTCTGCAGATTGAGCATTACGACGTCGTTCATTATAAAACTCAATACTTTTGCACGGTTTTTCTTTAAGGCTTCGGTGTACAAACTTCTTCGACTTTATGCCCTGCCCACAAACCGTCTTCCGCTCTGAAGGTAGGAATGCCACTTTCGGCACTAATTCCGGCTCCGGTTAATACGATGCAAATTGGTTTATTTTTCACTGTCATGTTTTTCCTCTCCTCTCATTTTCAGAATCTCATCAATCTGTCTATCTCTTCCCATCATGCCAAAAAAATATTCCCTGCTTTATAAAGTGGTTGATAATTATAGCTTGTCAATATGCAAGAATGGCTTATCTGAAAGGCGTTGAAATATTGTTTTTAGCTGTGATTTTGAGCGTAATAGCACTTCATATTCCGCTTGAATATGAGCGATCACGGCATCAATACGCAATTTAAATTCATCACTGTGACAAGGGCTGATAATTAAATAGACCGTTTTGTGTTCAGTTGTTGTTTCATCCGCATAAACACAGGCTAAATTAAACACTTGCCATTTATAGCGATCTGCAAAGCACCAATGATTCGGCTTTGATCCTCATTTTCAACTTGCACGAGTGCGGCTGGCTTTTTCAAACAATCTTGCAACACATCACTTGGTGTAAAAGGCCCACAGCCTAAGTAAGATAAGACACAATTCCAATTAGCAAATTGTTCTGTACCAAAATGAACATGTTCGCCTTGAAATTTACCAGCACCATTTTTAATGCGATCATCAATTAAATAATCGCCTTGGTTGAGATTTTTATGATGGGATAAAAATCAATCGTTTGTATAGACTGAACCTTTTTCTTCACCGAAAATAATGTTGAATCCATTTTACTTTATCACTCCAAGCGGAAGGATTATGCCAGGCGCAGTAAAAGTACATAAATATGATATTTTTTTCATCAATTTATGCACAGCTCGAAATGGCGTTGAGCATTGGCTCCATTAAGCTAAAAATACCTTCTACTTCATCATATCGACCTTCATATTCTCGCTTGGTTTTATCATCTAGTTTTGCAATACCATGATGGAAAATCTACCATCACATTATCATATCAATGTACACAATCTGTTTCATTTGAATGTCCTCTCTTCAGATAGATTTATCATAAAATCACAAAGCGACAATTTATGTCGTTATACTGTTTTCTTCTAAATATACACGCTCAATTTCTTGATAATTTTCACCAAAGTGAGCTATCCACCAGTTCAACATTTCACTCTCAATGACCGTAGCTGAAATTTCATATTCACTGCCACAATCTTTCACCGTTTGATCGACTGATAACGGCGTTTCTGTCAAAAATCCACCAATCGCTTTATCCACTCTGAACGTTAAGCGAATTTTTCTGCCATAACTAAAACCGAATTTTTGGCTTTCAATATAAGCTTTCAAATTAAAAATCCGGGCGGTCAAATTGCATGGTGCCACGGTAACCTCAAGCAAACGATGCAAAGCAAGATGCAAAAATATCACCATGTTCATATTGCGCGACGAGATAACTACTCGGGCCTTGTTGCACCAAAGCAAGTGGCTTAACTTGTGCTTTGTGCTCTTTGCCGTGAATACTTCGGTAATGCACCTGTAAGAATCGATTTTGATAAAGTGCGGTGCTAATTTGAGCAAAAATTTCGGGCTCAATTTTAGCCGGCAATAACGGTTGGCTGGTTGGCGCAATAGCCACTTTGTTCAACCATTCGGAACCGGATTTTTATTGGCATCATAGACCAAGTTATATTCGGCTTGCTTAAAAAGGATTCCATGGAATTGAGAATATTCGCAGGCAAAATGCCTTTTCAAATATTGCTTCGCCAGCATTAATACTAAGGATTGTTGCTCGTTTAGAAATTGGCAAAATCGAGCCCTTTAGCATTTTCTTTCCAGCGATAACTGTAAGGCTTGCTGAGGATATTACATTCAATATCAAACTGTTCGGATGAGACTTTTTAATTGACGTTGAATGCTACGAATATCACGAAAAACCAATGTTCTCCAACTTCGTTGGATTTCATGGCTACTAATGTAACTGCGTTTTGGAATTAACCGTAAAATTTCTAATTGTAAATATAAGGAATTGGATTCTTTTTACCATATTATTTCTCAGCGTTGTTATGTAAAAATCCCCAACATACTGTCGGGGATAAGAATTAAATTGCGTTATCCCTAATACAAGGATACGTTGCTCAGGACGGCTATTGTAGTGAGGGAAAAACAACATTCGATGACATAAAACGAAAACGTTCGAAAAAAATGGATTGTTTTTCCACCGCACTTTTTACATCACCACCACATCAAACTGTTCCTGTGTTAAAACGGTTCGGGTTTTTACTTGGATTTGTTTGCCAATAAAGACTTCCAACTCGGCTAACAAACCGTGAGATTCTTCGTTGATTAAATAGTCGGCAACAGCGTGGGAGCTGATAAACCACAAATTGTTCGCTGGCAAATAAATGATGCACGCGGATAATTTCACGCATGATTTCATAGCTACACGGTTTCCATCAGTTTTTACCTGTCCGCTGACCTTGGCAGGTTGGGCATTCGCAACACAATACATGTTCCAAACTTTCCGCGTACGTTTACGGGTCATTTCTACCAACCCTAATTGCGTGAAGCCATTCACGTTTGTTTTCACCGGATCACGCGATAAGGCATCTTGCAAGGATTCCAACACACGATTACGGTGTTCTTCACTGCATATCGATGAAATCAATGATAATCATGCTGCCGAGATTGCGCAGTTGAAGTTGTTGCGCGATGGTTTTGGTGGCTTCAATATTGGTGTTGAAAATGGTTTCTTCCAAATTACGATGCCCACGAATGCACCGGTGTTGATATCGATCGTGGTCATGGCTTCTGTTTGCTCAATAATCAAATAGCCACCGGATTTGAGATTCACTCGTCTATCTAAAGCATGATGAATGCCTTTTTCCACACTGTCACATCAAAGAGCGGTTGATTTCCCGTGTATAAAATCAGTTTGTCGGTGAGGTTGGGATGAACTCTTCGGTGAGTGCTTCACTTCATTGAAACAAAGTCGGGAGTCAATGTGAATGCGATCCAATTTTCGCCGATAAAATCGCGCAGAATGCGCTGTGTCAGCGCCAATTCGCCGTAAAGCATAGAACGAGTTGGGTATTTCGCACGGCGTTCTCAGCACTTTTTCGCCACAAGCGTTTTAAGAAATCGGCATCTTGTTGTAAATCCCAGTTCAGTCGCCCTTCGGTCGCGAGTACGAATAATAAAACCGCCCAATTCATCACATAAAGGCAAGGTGAGTTCTTTCAAGCGATTACGTTCTTCCTCGCTTTCAATGCGTTGTGACACGCCCACATGGCTGTTTTTCCGGCATGAATACTAAATAACGGGAAGGCAAGGTAATATCCGTAGTGAGTCGCGCACCTTTCGTGCCAAGCGGATCTTTTACCACTTGCACCACAATATCCCGCCCTTCATGTACCAGTTGGGAAATATCTTTCACCACAAATTGCTTTTGTTCACTTTCTCTACGCATTCGGTGTGCGATACAATATCTGACGCGTGTAAGAAAGGCGGCTTTTTCCAGCCCTATGTCCACAAATGCCGATTGCATTCCCCGGTAATACACGGGTGACGCTACCTATAAATATTTCCCACAATACCAGCGTTTGCCTGGCGTTCAATATGCACTTCTTTGAGCAAAACCGGTTTCCACTAAAGGCAATGCGCGTTTCGCTTGGTGTCACATTGACCAATAATTCAACAGAATCCATAAAAATATCTTATCCAAAAATGTTGTTGTTATTGATTTTACCGATTAGTCTAACGAAAAGGAAAATAGAATAACAGGGGCAAATAAGGTAAAATGCCCCTTTTTGAATATAAGAACTATTTTTAGGATTGATAGGATGTTTGGTTTAGATCCGACAATTGTTACATTTACTATTTATATTTTCGGCATGATTGGCATTGGGGTTGCGCCTATTATTACACCAAAAATTTGTCCGATTACATTTTTGGGTGGGCGTCGCTTAGGCAGTTTTGTCACAGCAATGTCTGCCGGTGCTTCGGACATGTCCGGTTGGTTATTGATGGGGTTACCGGGCGCTGTATATTTATCCGGTTTGGTCGAGGGCTGGATTGCCATTGGTTTAACCTTGGGAGCCTATTTAAACTGGCTCTTCGTTGCCGGACGTTTACGGGTTTACACCGAATTCAATCAGAACGCATTAACCCTGCCTGAATATTTTTCATCATCGTTTTTGGTACGCGTCACAATGCGTTAAAAATCGTTTCCGCCTCCATTATTTTTGGTGTTCTTCACCATTTATTGCGCCTCAGGTGTGGTGGCGGGGGCAAAATTATTCCAAAAACCTCTTTTCAATCGATTATTCCACCGCACTTTGGTACGGCGCACTGCCACCATCGCCTACACCTTTTATCGGAGGTTTCCTTGCGGTGAGTTGGACAGACACCATTCAAGCTACGCTAATGATTTTTCGCCTTATTGCTTACTCCCTATTTTTGTGGTGATCTCTATCGGCGGCGTTGACGACTTACAAGCGTCGTGCAACGCCGAAATGAGCGCACAAAAGAATTTTACTGACTTATTCCGTGGTACCACCATTATGGGCTTTGTTAAGCCTTGCGGCCTGGGGATTAGGCTATTTCGGACAACCACATTCTCGCTCGTTTCATGGCAGCAGACTCTGTGCGCTCCCTCAATAAAGCACGCAAAAATCAGCATGACATGGATGGTGCTTTGCTTAGTGGTGCCGTTGCCATCGGTTTCTTTGGTATGGCTTATTTTCTATGCAAATGCAAACACCGCTTCCCCTGCTTTGGTAAACCATGAGCCAGAGCAAGTTTTTATTGAATTATCCCGATTATTATTTAATCCGTGGATTGCCGGTATTTTTGCTTTCCGCGATTCTTGTCAGCGGTGATGAGTACCCTAAGTTGCCAGTTGTTAATTTCTTCCAGTGCGATTACGGAAGACTTTTACAAAGGCTTTATCCGCCCTGAAAGCTTCAGAAAAAGAATTGGTTTGGCTGGGCCGTGCCATGGTCTTGGTGATTCTGCCATTGCCATTTGGATTGCTACAAGACCAAAACAGTAAGGTGTTGAAACTCGTGGAATTTGCTTGGGCGGGGTTTGGTAGCGCTTTTGGTCCGGTGGTTTTACTTTCCTTATTTTGGAAACGCATGACTCTTCCGGTGCCATGACAGGCATGCTCACCGGTGCAATCACGGTATTTGCTTGGAAAAGAATGTTTACCGCAAGAAAGCGAATGGGCGCAAGTGTATGAAATGATTCCGGGCTTTATGTTCGCCGCCATCGCCATTATTATTGTGTCACTACTGTCCGCAAAACCGGATGTCACGATTACCGACACCTTTGAGAAAGCCCAAAAAGCGTATTATGATGCGCTGTAACCTTAATTCACCGAGATAACGATATGATCGATTTTCGCCCCTTTTTATCAACAAATTGCTACGACCCATCTTTCGCCTTTTGGTTGAAACCTTGCCATTACAAATGAAACAATGGCAACAGCAAACCCACGGAGAATATGCAAAATGGGCAAAAGTCGTGGAATTTCTACGCACTTGCCGGCTTCCCGTATTGATCTCAAAAAGTGCGGTCAAATCTGGAGTGATTCTGCGCTTTCCGATGGTGAACGCCAGAGCATTATTCACCATTTAAAAACAACTCATGCCATGGCGCAAAGGGCCTCTATCATTTGCTTGGTATTCATGTGGATTGCGAATGGCGCTCTGATTTTAAATGGATCGCGTGCTACCGCATTCAGCGCCGCTGCAAGATCGCACAATTTTAGATGTGGGTTGCGGCAGTGGGTATCATATGTGGCGCATGGTGGGCGAAGGCGCGAAAATGGTAGTGGGTATCGACCCGACGGAATTGTTCTTATGTCAATTTGAAGCGGTTCGCAAACTCTTAAATGACGATCGCCGTGCCAATTTGATTCCGCTCGGCATCGAGCAAATGCACCGCTCATACGGCGTTTGATACGGTGTTTTTCGATGGGGTGTTATATCACCGCAAATCGCCCCTAGATCATCTTTTCCCAACTGCGCGCCCAATTGGTAAACGGTGGTGAATTAGTGCTCGAAACCTTAGTGGTGGACGGCGATGAAAACACGGTGTTGGTGCCGATGGATCGCTACGCCAAAATGAAAAACGTGTATTTCATTCCGTCCGTTGCTCGCCCTGATTCATTGGTTACAAAAACCGGCTTTTAAAAAAATGTACGTTGCGTGGATGTCGCCGTCACCTCATTAGAGGAACAGCGGAAAAACCGATTGGTTAGAAAAATGAATCTTAATTGATTTTTCTCGATCCCAATGATCATAGCAAGACGATTGAAGGCTATCCTGCACCGAAAAAGAGCGGTCATTTTAGCCAACAAATAGTCATAAATCTCATTGAGATCAAAGGTTAAAAAGAGTAAAGTAAGCAACCGTTGATTTTTATAAACTAGCTTAAAAAGGCGGAAAATTATGGGTAAAAAGTGTCGTTGTTCTCGGCGCGCAATGGGGCGATGAAGGAAAAGGAAAAATCGTTGATTTGCTCACCGACCGCGTCCAAATATGTGGTTCGTTATCAGGGCGGTCATAACGCCGGTCACACCTTAATCATCAACGGTGAGAAAAACCGTTTTACGTTTAATTCCATCAGGGTATCTCTACGCGATAACGTCACCCGTTTAATCGGTAATGGTGTTGTACTTTTCCCCCAGTCTGCCCTTCACGCAAGAAATGGGCGAATTAGAAAAATCGTGGCGTGAACGTACGTGACCGTTTATTAATCTCCGAAGCCTGCCCATTAATTCTGCCTTACCACGTTGCGATGGACCACGCCCGTGAAGCAGCGCTTTCGGTAAAAAGCCATCGGTACTACCGGTCGTGTATCGGCCCGGCTTATGAAGACAAAGTCGCTCGCCGCGGTTTGCGCGTAGGTGATTTATTTAATCGCGAAGCCTTTGCCGAAAAACTCAAAAACATTCTTGATTATTACAACTTCCAATTGGTGAACTACTACAAAGTCGAACCGGTTGATTATCAAAAAACCTTAGATGATGTGTTCGCCGTTGCCGATATTATCACCGGCATGGTTGCTGACATTACCACCATTTTAGATACCGCCTGCAAAAATGGCGACAACATTTTATTCGAAGGCGCACAAGGCACCATGTTGGACATTGACCACGGTACCTATCCGTATGTGACCAGCTCCAACACCACTGCCGGTGGCGTTGCTACCGGTTCCGGTTTCGGCCCACGCACTTTAGATTATGTGTTGGGTATCATCAAAGCCTATTGTACCCGCGTGGGTGGTACCGTTCACCACGGAATTATTCGATGATGTCGGTGCAGAAATTGCACGCAAAGGAACGAATTCGGTGCGGTCACCGGACGTCCACGTCGTTGCGGTTGGTTTGATGCCGTAGCCATTCGTCGCGCGATTCAATTGAACTCCATTTCCGGTTTCTGCATGACGAAATTAGACGTGTTAGATGGCTTTCGATGAAGTGAAAATTGCGTGGGCTACAAAATGCCAAATGGCAATATTGTAGAATACGCACCACTTGTCGCGAAAGACTGGGAAGGTGTTGAGCCGATTTATGAAACCATGCCGGGTTGGAAAAGAAAAATACTTTCGGCGTCACCGATGTGAATCAATTACCGCAAAACCCGCCGTAATTACATCAAACGTATCGAAGAAGTCACCGGCGTACCGATTGCCATTCTTTCCACTGGACCGGATCGCGTACAAAACGATGATTTTACAAGATCCGTTTGCCGCGTAGAAACGCTTTAGAAAAATACGTAGAAAAATATAGAGAAAACGACCGCACTCTTTTGAACTATCAAAGTGCGGTTCTTTTTGAGAGTTTTTATGAATGAACAGGAAAAACGTCGTCGAATACCCAACCGAATACCCTGATTTTTTTCACCACTCATCCTGATTTGCTTGCCAAACCGTCCGTGGTTCACCCACAAAAAGGCACGTTATCTCTGGTAGAAGCACAGCTAGAACAGCAACGCCAACAAATCAAAAGCCCTTACGGCATTCTTAGAAAAATTTCATCAGCTTGCCTATCAAGAGGCGAGACATTTTCTACGCGCTCATGCCTTTTACAAAAGAAACTGTTTTCAAGCGGAAGATTTCCAACGGCATGAAGAAAAATTGAAACAGTGGGCGCAATCCTATGAACTGACGGTGCAAAAATATTGCTGTTTCGAGATGCGTAGCAAAAATGAAACCATTCCCGAACAATATTGGATTGACTGCAAAGCGTTTGAACTGATTCGCTTAGAACGTCTCGGCTTGCGCCAATTTTTACTTTGAGTGATTTAAGCAACAAAGAAAACACCTGATGTTTCTGCTGGAAGAATTTCCCATTGGCTCCGTGGCAATTTGTCTGCTTGGCGCAAAAACAAGTCACAAACCGACCGCACTTTTATTATTCACCTCGAGAGACACTCGCCCGTTTCCATAACGGACAAGATACTCACCTTCTTTAAAACACATCGTAGATATTGTGGAATTGCATTTAACACGTTGGCTGTGAATCCATTTAGACGAGAAAGTGCGGTGCTTTTTGGCGGCATTTTTCGTTGCGAAAAAGAATCAGACCGCCTTTTTCATCTTTCCCACCAACTCCAGTAACAATCCACACGTAAAACATGCGGTTTTTAGGCTCTATAAGGACTCTATACTCACAAGCCCCTAAAGAGGCTTTGTGAAAAACCGGTAATCGTGTTTATTTTCATATCACTGTTTTTAGTGAATCGTAGCGTGCAACTTGTTGCACGAAATCATCAAATGCCCTGAAAGCGTTAAACAACGTTCCGTGCGTAATTTGGTCGTGCATCAAGTTGCACGCTACGCACAAAATCGTAAATTACGTATCTAGGTTAGATTATTCGTGCAACAAGTTGCACGCTACGAGAAGGACTCCATACGCATAGCGTATGGTTTTTATAGCCAGACTTTGGCTAGCTATAATTAAAAACGTGACAGCCATCACATTTTCAAAAAGATATTTCCCGCCGATAGATTGCTGTCTGTTACATCATTCGCCCACCACCCCTACAATAGCGCCGCCTTACTCACTTTTGAGTAAATCATTTAAATATCAATCTGAACCTGTTGTGTTGTAACCGGTTCTTCATATAGGAACTCTCATATGTTATGGTTTTTCTTCTGTATTTTGATGTCGCTTTTTAGGCTACTTTGTTTATGGCAAAAATCATTGAAAAGATTTTTTGTCATTAATCCTAAGCGCCAAACACCTGCCTACCAAGTCAATGACGGCGTGGACTACATGCCCATGTCTAAAAACCAAAATTTGGTTAATTCAATTATTAAACATTGCCGGTACCGGTCCGATCTTTGGTCCGATTCTCGGTGCCTTATACGGACCTGTCGCGATGTTGTGGATCGTCATCGGATGTATTTTTGCCGGTGCGGTGCATGACTATTTCTGCGGTATGTTAAGTATTCGTCACGGTGGTGCAACCATGCCTTACTTGGCAGGGGAAATTCTTAGGTCGTCCGGTAAAAAGTTTTATCAACGTTTTAGCCCTTGTTCTTCTTTTTATTAGTTGGCGTTGTCTTCGCTCCAGCCCGGCACATTAATGGGTACATTACCATGGACATCATGGGCGCTTCCCAAGGTGCATTACAATTAGGCGATGCCGAAGCGGTTCACAAGGCTGTTGAAGCCGGTGGTTTGACAGTGTGGGGGAATGGATAAAGCCACCATTGTTGCTGTATGGATCGCGATTATCTTCGCTTACTACATTCTTGCTACCTTGTTACCTATTGACAAAATTATCGGTCGAATTTACCCTCTTTGGTGCGTTATTGCTCTTCATGTCCGTGAGCATGGTGTCGGTTTAGTGTCTGCCCATTTCGCGCAGTAGATCCTATCGAATTCTTCCCGTACCGTTGACGCAGATGGTCGAGGGTTAACTTGGGATAAATTTACACAAACTTCCAAGTGAAAGGCGATGTGCCGATTTGGGCGTCATTATTGTTCTTAACCATTTCTTGTGGCGCATTATCCGGTTTCACGCAACATAAAACCCCATTAATGGCACGTTGTGCTGAAAATGAAAGAAGGTCGTTTCATTTTCACGGAGCGATGATTGCTGAAGGTGCTATTGCATTAGTATGGTGCTATGGTAGGTCTTGCATTCTATGAAAACCCACAAGCGTTACAAGATGCGATCAGCGCAGGCTCACCTTCTGAAAGTGGTATATGACAGCTCATTACACTCTTAGGGTTTCGTGGGCGGAATTTTTTGCGGTGTTAGGCGTGGTCGTATTGCCAATTACGTCTGGTGATACCGCATTCCGTGCAGCCCGTTTGCAATTAGCGGAGATTTTCAACATTGATCAACGTTCATTGACAAAACGTTTGTTCATTGCTGTGCCATTGTTCGTATTAGGGCTACTTGTTTCAACCATTGACTTCAGCGTGTTATGGCGTTACTTCACTTGGGCGAACCAAATGACGGCAATGGTGATGTTATGGACAGCAGCCGCTTATTTATACCGCTATCATAAATTCCACTGGGTGGCGTCTATCCCGGCATGGTTCATCACCACGGTTTGTGCAACCTATTTGTATTACAAACAAAATTGGTTTCGGTTTAGACTATCAGTTATCCGTTTACCTCGGCTTTGCGACAACGATTGTTTGTGTCGTGTTGTTCTTTGCGTTGGTTAAACGCTCCCGGCGAAGTGGATCCGGAAGCCTTTAGTTAATACATAGGCGAAATAAACAGCACTTCCGCCAAATCGTAACGAACAAGTTGACACGATTCTGACGGAAGCCAACACCGATAAAAAAATAGCGCCATTTTAGGTGCTATTTTTATTTAACGAGGAGATTAACGCGATAAAAATAATGCCGCTACGCCACGCACACCACCGGAATCACCATATTTAGCTTTTTGATCATAGGCACTTTTGCGTACGCATTAAATGTGGCGGTAATGATTTTGGCAACGCCTCATATAAATAATCGAAATTGGATAATCCTCACCGAGTACGATAAGATGTGGATCGAAAGCCGTAATAATGTTGCCGATAGAAATCGCCGCAAGCTCAACAAAAATACCGACAAAATCCACCGCACTTTTATCACCGGCATAGAAACGTTGAATGACTTTCTTTTGCCGCTAACGCTTCGCCTTTCAAATCACGGTATAGCATTTCAAAACCACGCCGGATAAATAGGTATCCAAACAAAGCTTTGTTGCCACAACCGCAATCATAAATCGGTGCCTTATCCCAACCGAGCAGTTTTCAACGCGTGGTAGTTCAGCTGTAAATGCCCCTAATTCGCCTGCCATACCGGTTTTGACCCTGAGTAAACTTTTTCCGTTAATCACAAAACCGCCACCCAAATCCGGTTCCCAAGATTAAGCTTCTAACACAGAAGGATATTGTGCATTTTCTGCATCCCAAGCCTCTGATAAAGCAAAAGCAGTTTGGCGTCATTTTCGGCACGCACTTCACGATCCAACAACGCCGATAAATCACGCAAAAATCGGTTTATTGTCCGCCACGCGAATATTGGTACTCGGCAATACCGGTGGATTGATTGACAAAACCCCGGAATGCCTAATCCCACCGACCCTTTGCAGCCAAATTTTTCATCGGCTTTTTTTCACTAAATGAACAATGGTATTTAACCAATCTTCATAACTGCTTTTTCGGTGTTTCCACACGTTCGGAATATTGTTTTTCCAACTGAGAATTGAACACTGCTAATTCAATTTTGGTTCCGCCGATATCTAATCCGTACAGCATTTGATGCTCCTTAAAAATACCTGAAAAACAACCACACTTTTGGCTAAAAATTAGCGACCCGTTGACTTTGAAAAGTAATTTTTTTCTTGGTCAAAAATTGAAAAATTCCCTAAATGAATGAGCCAAGCAATCATAATAGAAATCAACAAATCAATCGGGTAATGCATACCAAAACGTAAAGCGACTCACCAGCATTAAACATTGCCCAAACAGGCTCATAAAGCCGACCAATAATTTTGCGCGACCGCTTCGTTACCCGATTAATTGCACTGAACCCCACCGTCAACATGAGCCAACTGGCTGCAAAAAAATGGTATGTCCGGAAGGAAAAGAATACCGACTTCTGCAAAGCATAATGCCCTTGATCCATTCCGGCACATTACGTTGTGTTTGATAGAATTGTTCAACAATTTGTGCTCGTGCTTGACGATCTTGTGCATAAAAACGCGTCAGTCTTTGCTACCGGTTTGTTCGGTAACATACGTTACAAAAAGGACGCGGTTCAGAAAAGGCATTTTTAAGCCGGATTTCACGCCTTGGGTGATGACCATGGAAAAAGCCATACAGCAACAGCTAAAATCCATTGTTTATCGATTGGAAAATAATGGTAAAAAAGCAACGCAAAAACGCCGCAAGTAATGATGGCGTAGGCACACCTGCCACTTTCCGTTAACCAATATAAAGGATGTTCGTAGCTTCGAAGACGATATTGCTATTCCCACTGCCAAGCGAACAGCCAGACAAAAAGAGGGACAAGGCAAAGCAATAATGTATATAATGACAATCTTTTTAACATATTTATAACCATAGTGATAATCGGACCGCCATTTTATCATCAGAACTCACTAAAAGAAAAAGAATCAGGACAAAAAAGGACAAGTTATGGCAAAATTGAACTGGTCGCCCAAGCCAATTTACCGACAGAATTCGGTTTATTTAAAATCGTAGGCTTTGAATTTCCGGACACTAAAAAGAACACGTTGCTCTCGTTTTAGGTGATATTCGCAACAGTGATGAGCCTGTATTGGCGCGCATTCATTCCGAATGTTTAACCGGCGATGCATTGCACAGTTTGAAATGCGATTGCGGTTTCCAACTGGTCTGCCGCATTGCGTCAAATTAATCAAGAAGGACGCCAGTATTAATTTATCATCGTGAAGAAGGACGATGCATTGGTTAATTAACAAAATCCGCGCGTATTCCTGCAAGATCAAGGCATGGACACAATCGAAGCCAATCTTGCTTTTAGGGTTTGCCGCTGATGAACGAAATTTCAGCGTGTGTGCCGATATTTTTGATTTACTTGGCGTAAAAAAATTCGCTTGCTGACCAATAATCCGGAAAAAAATCGACACATGAAACAAGCCGGTATTAATGTGGTGGAGCGTGTACCGCTAAACGTAGGGGAAAATCGCTACAACACCGCGTATCTCGACACCAAAGCTAAAAATGGGCCATTTTATTGTGCATAATGGCGAACAACACTTAATGGAATGCCCGTATTGCAAGAAGAAGTCCCGAAAAATAAGCGAAAAACGACCGCACTTCTCTGATAGTTTTCAGATAGAAAATAGCCTCGTTTCTCCCGAGCTATGACTACAAGACAATGCGCGTTTATTTTATGCATTGATTAACTTTGTTCTAAAAATCCATGAAAAATCTTTTGTATTCCCCGTCAAATTTCTGCTATTTTTAACCTCTTTTTACTACTCGGTATGTTTATTTAAGGAAAAATTTATGCCACATTTGCTCAAATTAACTCAATTTGTGAGTAAAACCTTTGCACTTTGGGTGTTACTCTTGCGTTCCTCGCGTTTGTTTCACCGGAAGCCTTCCTCGAAATCCGCGTATATATCCCTACTTACTGGGCATTGTCATGTTCGGTATGGGCATTACCCTCACCTTTTAACGATTTCAGCGAAGTCGTTACAGCCGAAACTCGTTATTGTCGGTGTGGTTGGACAGTTTGATGATCATGCCGGCTATCGCATTTGCATTAGCAAAACTCTTTGCGCTTCCAACAGATTTAGCCATCGGCGTGATTCTGGTAGGCGCTTGTCCGGGCGCACCTCTCCAACGTGATGACCCTATTTAGCGAAAGGCAACACTGCACTTTCTGTCGCTTTGCACCACCATTTCCACCTTGCTGGCACCATTATTAACGCCGGTCATTTTCATGTATTAGCCAGCCAATGGATTGATATTGATGCTCTCCGCTATGTTTGCGTCTCGGTATTAAAATGGTGCTCTTCCCAATTTTCTTAGGTTTTAATCATTCGCGCCTTGTTAAAAAAACAAATGGCACAAATCAGTCAAACTATGCTGTTGGTTTCAGTGATTGCCATTGTATTAATCCTTCGCCGTCGTCGCCGGTAGCAAAGACAAAATCATTGATTCTGGTTTATTAATTTTTCGGTGTTGTTGTCTTGCACAACTGCCTTGGTTATCTCATTGGGTTTTCGCTCGCCAAAGCCTTACGACTCAATAATTACGATAGCAAAGCGATTGCCATTGAAGTGGGGATGCAAAACCCGGTCTCAGGTGCCGCCTTTAGCCACCGCGCACTTTAATCCGATTGCCGCGAGTGCCAAGTGCCGTTTTCAGTTTTTGGCACAATGTTTCCGGCCCTGATATTAGCTAACTATTTCTCCACGCTGAAAAATCAGCATGACGAAGATCCGTCATCATAATCCAAAGTTCTGCTAATACGACCGCACTTACCTCCCTCCTTTCGACAAAACCGGTAAGTGCGGTTAAAAATCCCGTTGTTTTTGCTATAATCCTGCGCAATTTTGCTTCCAAGATTTTTATGAATGAATGACTATGACAACGAATTATTCCGCCAACGAAATCACCGTTTTTAAAAGACCTTGAACTGGTACAACTCCGCCTGGGCATGTACACCGACACCACCCGCCCAAATCACCTTGCACAAGAAGTTATCGACAACAGCGTGGACGAAGCCCTTGCCGGTTTTGCGCACAAAAAAATCGAAGTGATTTTTGCATAAAGATCAATCCATTGAAGTGACCGACAACGGACGTGTATGCCGGTAGATATTCACCCGGTGGAGAAAGTATCCGGCGTAGAAGTCATTCTGAGTAAACTGCACGCCGGCGGTAAATTCTCCAATCAAAAATTACACCTTCTCCGGTGGTTTTGCATGGGGTGGGAATTTCGTGGTGAACGCCTTATCCGAGCGGGTTGATGTCACCGTTAAACGTAACGGCGAAGTGGCTAAAATCGCCTTTGAAAATGGCAAAAAGTGGAAGACCTCACCATTATTGGCACTTGTGGTCGCCGCACGACCGGCACTACAGTGCATTTCAAACCGAATCCGAAGTATTTCGACAGCGAAAATTCTCCGTCAGCCGTTTGCGTCATTTACTCCGCGCCAAAGCCGTGTTGTGCTCGGGGCTTGAAATTAAATTTATCGATAAAGTGAATGACACCGAAGACACTTGGCTTTATCAAGACGGCTTGAACGACTATTTAATGGAAGCGGTAAACGGTTTAGTCACCTTACCGGAAACAACCGTTCATCGGTGAATTTAAGGGCGAAAAAGAAGCGGTATCTTGGGCGTTATTATGGTTGCCGGAAGGTGGCGAACTCATTGGCGAAAGCTATGTAAACCTAATTCCGACCGCACTGGCTAGACACACGTCAACGGTTTGCGTCAAGGGTTATTGGATGCCATGCGTGAGTTCTGCGAATTCCGCATTTATTGTCGTGCATGTGAAACTCGCAGCTCGACGACTTATGGGATCGTTGTGCTTATGTGCTGTCCCTCAAAATGCAAGATCCACAATTCGCCGGCCAAACCAAAGAACGTCTTTCCTCCCGTCAAAGTGCGGTGTTTATTGGCGACGTGGTGAAAGATGCCTTCAGTTTGTGGCTCAACCAAAACGTTCAAACCGCCGAATTATTGGCGGATATGGCGATCAGTTCCGCCCAACGCCGTTTGCGTCGCCGAAAAAGTGGTGCGTAAAAACTGGTAGCGTACCCTGCGCTACCAGGCAAACTTGCCGACTGCGACTCACAAGATCCTCAATTTAACCGAACTATTCCTCGTGGAAGGGGATTCCGCCGGCGGTTCTGCCAAGCAAGCACGGGAACGTGAATACCAAGCGATTCTGCCGTTGCGCGGTAAAAATCTTGAACACGTGGGAAGTCTCACCGGAGCAAGTGTTAGCCTCACAAGAAGTAGCATGATATTGCCGTGGCACTGGGCATTGACCCCGACAACAATGATTTATCACAACTTCGCTACGGCAAGGTCTGTATTCTCGCCGATGCGGATTCGGATGGTTTACATATGCCACCCTACTTTTGTGCCCTCTTCCTACGCCATTTTCTCCGAAACTGGTGGAACAAGGCTATGTGTATGTGGCGATGCCACCGCTCTATCGAATCGACTTAGGCAAAGAAGTCTTCTATGCCCTCGATGAAAGCGAAAAAGACGCTATTTTGGATCGTCTCAAAGGGAAAAAAGGCAAGCCGAACGTACAGCGTTTTTTAAAGGGTTAGGTGAAATGAACCCAATGCAATTACGCGAAACTACGATGGATCCGAACACCCGTCGTTTAGTGCAACTCACCTTTGAAGCGCAAGGCGAAGAAAGCCAAGAAACAATGGAAACCATGGATATGCTACTGGCACAAAAACGCGCTGAAGACCGTAAAAACTGGTTGCAAAGCGAAAGGGATCAAGTGGATTTGGCTGTAAGAAGAAAAGTGCGGTGAAATTTTCAAACACTTAAAAACATTTAAAAAGCAACCGCACTTTAAATCTCCCTCGCCCCTCTTTACAAAAGAGGGAAAATTAGAGAAAACCAATAAATTAAATGAACATTATTGACATAAATAAAATACCAAAATAAATCATGACTGACTCCATCAACTACGAAGGCATTGAACAAATGCCACTACGCCACTTCACCGAAAGGGCGTACCTTTCAACCATTCCATGTACGTCATCATGGATCGCGCATTGCCGTTTATCGGTGATGGTTTTGAAGCCGGTACAGCGACGCATTATTTATGCCATGTCCGAGCTTGGGCTGAATGCATGCATAAAAAAATATAAAAATCTGCCCGTACTGTGGGGATGTGTGGGTAAATTCCCACCCGCACGGCGATATCGCTTGCTATGAAGCCATGGTGTTGATGGCGCAGCCCTTCTCTTACCGTTACCCATTAGTTGACGGGCAAGGCAACTGGGGCGCGGTGGACGATCCAAAAATCTTTCAGCGACGATGCGTTATACGGAATCCCGTTTATCTAAAATTTCAGAAGTGCTATTGGCAGAGCTCGGTCAAGGTACCGTAGATTATCAGCTGAACTTTGACGGTACCTTAGAAGAACCGCAATATTTGCCAGCACGTTTGCCGCATATTTTACTCAACGGCACAACAGGGATCGCGGTGGGAATGGCAACGGATATTCCTCCGCACAACATTAATGAAATTGCTGACGTCGCAGTGATGTTGCTGGATAATCCGAAAACGACCTTGATGACTTGTTGACCGTGGTGCAAGGCCCGGATTTCCCAACAGAGCGGGAAATCATTTCGCCGAAAGAAGAAATTGCAAAATATATCAACAAGGTCGCGGTTCTATCAAAAATGCGCGCAGTATGGAAAAAGAAGACGGGGAAATCATTATCAGCGCCCTGCCACACCAAGCCCTCGCCATCCAAAGTGATTGCGCAAATTGCCGAGCAAATGACGGCGAAAAATTGCCGATGGTAGAAGATATTCGTGATGAGAGCAGATCGCGAAAACCGGTACGCATTGTGATCGTGCCACGTTCGAATCGCGTAGATACCGATGCTATGATGGCGCATTTATTTGCCACCACCGATTTGGAAAAAGCTATCGTGTCAACATGAACATGATTGGTTTTGATTACAAACCGGCAGTGAAAAATCTGTTGGAAATCCTCACCGAATGGCTGACTTTCCGTCGTACCACCGTGACCCGACGCTTGCAATATCGCTTAGACAAAGTGCTTGCACGCCCTGCATATCTTGCAAGGTTTGATGATTGCCTTTTTGAATATTGATGAAGTCATCGAAATCATCCGTCACGAAGATGAGCCGAAAGCCGAATTCATCGGCACGTTTCAATTTAAGCGATGCACAAGCGGAAGCCATTTTGAACTTGCGTTTGCGTCATTTGGCGAAACTGAAGAACATCAGTTGCAAGCGGAACAAGCGGAGCTGGAAAAAGAGCGGTCATCTTTGGAAGAGATTTTTAGGGCTCCGAACGCCGTTTAAATACGCTGTTGAAAAAGAAATTCAACAAGATGCCAAAACGTACGCTAGCCCACGCCGTTCGCCGTTAGTTGAACGAGCGGAAGCCAGCCATTGCAGAAAATGAAATGTCGCCGACAGAACCGGTGACGGTGATTTTATCGGAAATGGGTTGGGTGCGTTGTGCGAAAAGGGCATGACATTGATCCGCAAGGCTTTAAGCTACAAAGCCGGCGACAAATATTTGGCGCATGCCTACGGTAAAAGCAATCAACCGGCGGTGTTTATCGACAGCACAGGACGCAGTTATGCACTGGATCCGCTAAGTCTCGCCGTCTGCCCGCTCCCAAGGCGAGCCGCTCACCGGTAAACTTTCATCCCTGCCGGCAGGCGCAACCGTTGATCAGCCGCTGATTGAAAAATGAAGATCAACCGTTGCTCATGGCATCCGATGCAGGCTATGGCTTTATTTGTAAATTCGCCGATTTAGTCGCCCGTAACAAAGCCGGTAAAGCGCTCATTTCCTTACCGGAAAATGCCAGTGTTACCGCCATTAACACTGAAAAATCCGACCGCGACTTTTGGTGGCACTCCTCCGCCGGTCGAATGCTGATTTTCCCGGTGCAAGATTTTACCGGAACTGTCCAAAGGCAAAGGCAACAAAATCGTCACCATTCCATCCGCTAATGCCAAAGCGCGTTCCGAATTACTGGTACGATTATTGTTAATTGAGGAAAAATTCCAGCCTGGTCTTCCATTCCGGTAAACGTAAAGTGACCCTTGAAGCCGGAAGATTTACAGAAATTCCGCGCCGAACGGGGTCGCAAAGGGACGCAGTTACCGCGAGGGTTGCATAGCAACGTGGACATCGAAGTGGTGACACCTGAGGAATAAGGCGAAATTAGACTCAAAGAGGACGCATGATTGGCGTCCTTTATATGCAAAGCGCGGTGGGTTTTCCAGTTGCACGAAATCGTGAATGTCCGAAAAGCTTAAAATAACGTTCCGTGCATGGCTTTGGTCGTGCATCAAGATGCACGCTACACACGAAATCGTGAATACACGAAAGGATTAAATAACGTTCCGTGCATGGTTTGTCAGTGCATCAAGATGCACGCTATGTGAATGTGCATCGAGGTTAATCATTCGTGCAACAAGTTGCACTCTACACACGAAATTATGAATTACGCATTGAGGTTGGTCATTCGTGCCGCAATCTCGCCAACCCCTGACTAATCAGCAAACATCCTTTCCAGCCCCCAATAGATTCTATGTTGTTGAATGAGCCCGTTTTCGATTTCCATCAATTCTAGAATATCAATTTGCTCACCCTCATCCGTTTGCCTTGGATATTCCCAAACTAATAAACGCCCATTTGTGAGATAATCACCACGCCGAAAACCATTTAACCAATTCGTTAGGACGACGCTTTGTTCCTTCCTGTAAGAAAAATTTAATGTCATCCTTGCCATTCAATACGCCATTTGTCCCTATCTAAGATAGCCGGAACCAGAGGACTTTCAAATACCGCATGATCCCGCGTATAACGCAATTAACGCTTCAACATCCCGCGCTTTCGCATACTCATGCCATTTTTCGTATATGTATCGAATCTCATCCATTTATTGTATCCACTTAACCTTCTAATAACGCTAGACGCTCTTTGCTTCTTCAGAAAAACGGCTTTTTGTGCGATTAAATCTTTATAAATAGAAATCGCCATCGGTCGATTACGTTTTGTGCCTTCGCCTCGTTCATACATTAACGCTAAACGGAAAATGGCTTCCCTCACTGCCACGTTTCGCGCCTTTTTCTAACCAACGAAAAAGCTTTGCTCAGGCTTTTAATCTTGTCCTCGTTGTAATACAACATGCCTCAAAACTAACATGGCATGAGAATCATTGGCTGAGTGCGACTTTTTCCCAATAAAGAGATGGCATGCGGAAGATTTTAATGCCATAACCGCCGGCATATAAAATCCTAAATTTGTTAACGCCATGGCGCTACCTTTTTCGGTCACTTCACTCAAACCACCAATAGGCTTTTACCGTAATCTTGTGCCACGCCATCGCCACGGAAATAAAAACCGCCCGAGATCAAGTTGCGCACGACGATCATCTTCAGCGCCAAAAATATGCATGGTATTAAATGCGGTACGTAAATCGCCGGCTTGTAAAGCGTTGCGCCAATTCCTCAACTGGTCGTTCGTTAATTGATTATGTAACAGCTTATCCATCTCTTGGACGGTATTTCCCACGGAAATTGGAAGTCCAAGATTGGCTAGGGTGAAAACCGCTCAATAACCCGAATACGAGGGCGATATATTTTCAATTGTTTTTTCATCATCTGTCTATCTTTTCATCATCTAACTATTTTTCACCCTTTATCTACAAAGTGGCATAAAGTAAATTGGCAAAAAAACAATAGGGAAATCCCCTATTTCGGTGAAAACCCCACTTGTTTTACCGACATCTTCGGCAAACCAAATGGCACGAATGAATGGCGACACAAACGCCAATGCCATGAGATATTGTTGGACAAAAACAAATCCGGAGAATACAAAGGGCGTGAAAAACCGATGGATAATTTTTAAATACAGCGGATTTTTACGCTCGCGCATAACGGATTTCACATATAAAGTGGTTCCAATAAAAATAAGCTCGGATACAGCGCGACCAGCCAAATTTTGTCATCAAAAAGTGCGGTCAGAAAAATAATAGGATCCCATACCGGCAATGGCAAAAATCACAATGCCTGCTAAATCATTTAAAAAGCGCGCTCATCTTTCTGCTTAACGTAATAAATACTGATCAACACGAACGGCAAACATGGTAGCCACAAACAACACCGTATGCCAGTTATAAATCAATACCGGAATGGCAAAATGACACAGGCGAAGAAATAAATCCACGACCATTTGATATATAGCTCCAAATTTCTGCCTTTTAAATAAATTCAGAAACGGATAAGTCATTAAATACAAGGAAAAACCACGCCAACAAAAAGAAAAATATGTTGCCAAATCGGATGACTGAGCAACATTCCGTATAAAAATGGCATAAGCGCCATCACAATGGCACCGTATTGATTCGAAATTAGCTTCATAAATCAGATGAATTATTGAATGAAAGGTTCAAGAATTTTTAGAGGTTTTTGTGAGGATTGGTATAATCTCTGAGAATTATTTTTATTCAGAGGGAAGATGATATGACACAAATTCAACGCATTGACACCAACGATCGTCTTGCGGAAGCCGTAATTTATCAGGATGTTGCTTATTTTGCAGGGCAGCGCCGGAAAACCAGCGTAGAAAAGAATGCCTATGAGCAAACGAAAGAAGTCTTAACGCTTATCGACAAATTGCTGGAAAAATACATTCCCATAAACGCCGTATTCTAAACGCACAAATTTTTGGCGAACATGCAAGATTATGCGTTAATGAATCAAGCTTTGGGATGAATGGGTTGATGTGCAAAAATCCCCGGCGCGTGCTACCGTGGAAGCTAAACTTGCGGATCCTCGCTGAAAGTAGAAATCATGATCACGGTCGCGGTTTAATCCGCTACACTCTACGTCCAACAGCAACGGTGCATGATCAGAGCTTTCCGTAGGTTCTGTTGTGGCGTTCAACACATTCAGTCCACGCACAAAAACATGATCGAGCGGATTGCCTCAAAAGCGTAAGCGATGATCCGGTGCAAAAAGACATCAATCCAAAAACCGAATTCGGTGATCACTCGGATAATCGCCATGCGATAACCGCTCCAAGAATTAAAATCACCGGATAGCACAAGCGGGCCTTGATGTTGCGCCACTAACTGCATCAGCGTGCGAAGTTGTTCTTCATAAGCCGTCGGATACATTTCAAAAATTAATCAAATGCACGTTGACCAATAACAGCGCCTGCCCTGTTGGACAGAGGCACACTCATCGTCGCGCCTACTTTGGGAATGCGAATCTAAGGCTCAGATTTTGCGCCGGCACAGTAAAAAGTGGTCAAATTCGAGAGAGAATTTCAACGCCGGATTGTTGTTGTAAATAAGCAAAGGCACTGGCATAAAGTGCGGTAGGAAATCGCGATGAATATTGTGTTGCCAATTTTGTGTGTTTAACACTTCCTGTAATAGCAACAGATCACGCCCCTGTGCCAAACGATTCAGTGCCTGTTGCCAACCAGCATCTTGTCCTTTATGCAAATTCCAAACCAACAAGCGAAATGTCTTCTGTGTGATTTCGCGTGGTGCTTGGTCTGCTTTGATAACAAATTAACTCATCCTGTTTTTATCGGATGATAGGTGAGATTTGGCGTCGTGCTAAAGTGAATACTGACAGGTGAAAAATAGTGATGTTATAAAGAAGATAGTCGCCAATCGCCGCTACCAGTAAAACGAGAAAAGCGATGAATTGGGGGGATTTTTTAACATCATTACACCGGACGAATATTTTTCACATCAACGCTACAATCAAATTCGCGTTCTAATAATTGCAATTTTTGATCCTGCACAACTCCTGTTTTGCCTGCTCCCGTAATTGAGCATAAATTTTGGCATGATAATCCGTTGGCGTTACATACTGTTCGTCATCATTGATTTCAACAGTCAATGTAATGGCTTTCCTAACACATGTGAAACCGACTGTCGCAACACTTTTGCAATGCTTATCTTGATTCAAATGTGCATGGCTGGAACGTACGCCCAATTTAAACGCGTCTTCGCTTTCCGTCCAAATAAAGGTATTTAAGGCAAATCTTTGGTGAGATTTTCCACACCACTTGTTCAATCAACTGTGCCCAGCGATCTTGTTCTTCCGTTAAATGGACAATTTTTTGCTGTAGTTCAGGGGTGATGTCTTGCAGAATGGCGGCCTTAATGTCCGAAGGTTTGGGGCCCTGTTCAACCTGATGCTAGCTCCGGGTTGCTCCACTCCCAACGATAATCTTTCGCCTCAGCCCATCTGAATCGCTCTTCTCTTCCGATTCATTCGAGTTTTTCCACCGCACTTTTAGCATCCAAGGTATCAGAAGCATGAGAAAGTGCGGTCAGTTTTCAGAGGAATGTTGTACCAGACGCTCAGACTCTTGAGAAGGGCCGCTCGGAATCGCATCCAGTGGTCTAAGCCGTTTAATGCGCCAAGGACTGGCGAACTCACCAAGGGTTCTGCCGATTGCGTGGATTGAGGTTGCGCGCTTTTTGCCACGGTTTCATTCGTAGTGGATTTTTACGATCTTGATAATGCGCTTTTATCGCTCTGAGAAACCACTGGCATTTTCAACCGCCGCTGAAGCAGTTTGACCAGAAGATTTAACACGATGTTCCATCGCACTTGATGGATTTTTGGATGAACTTCCTTGCGTGCTGTTTTTCAAGGTTTAGCGGTTGACCAATGAATTTCGGATGAAACGCCAACGCACGCAATAACACCATTTCCGCGCCCATACGCGCCGTCGGTGCCAAACTTAATTTTTCCGGTCCGCTCACCACCACTTGATAGAAAAACTGTACGTCCTGTGGTGCGATATGTTTCGCTAAAAAGCCTATGTGATCCGCTTCTGTTAACGAGGATTGTGGCAATAATCGCCGCATTGCGATCTTGTGCAAATTTTTCCGCAATTTCACGCAACAGCTCATCCCAATCACCTGCTTTATTCGCCACCATCACTGACAACTTGCATGAGTTTTTCGCCATTGCCTTGTTGCAAGGCATAAATCATCTCAATGGCTTGGGTTTCATCCAATAAACCCAACATTTCATTGACAATATTGAGCGTGACATTGCCGTTACTCATTGCAATGGCTTGATCTGTCAAACTGATACTGTCGCGGATACTCGCCTTGTCAGCCGCACTCAGCGAGTTTATCTAATGCTAAAGTCTCAAAGGGAATCTGTTCCTGATTTAGGATGTATCCCAAAATGCTCGGCAATTTGGGATTGCTCCAGGCTTTCAAATGGAACTGCATGCGCGGAGATAAAAATCGTTACCGGCAGTTTATGAGGATCTGTAGTCGCCAACAGGAATTTCACGTATTCCGGCGGCTCTTCCAAGGTTTTTAAGAGCGCATTGAAAGAATGGCGGGAAAAGCATGTGCACTTCATCGATAAGATACACTTTATAACGCCCCAACACCGGCTTGTATTGCACGTTATCCAACAGCTCGCGGTATCTTCCACTTTGGTGCGAGATGCCGCGATCGATTTCACCAAATCGATAAAATTGCCTTCTTCAATGGCTTTACAGTGTTCACATACACCACAAGGCTCAGCGGTCACACCATTAACACAATTCAGTCCTTGGCAAACTAAACGGGCAATGGAGGTTTTTTTCCCACGCCGCGCGTGCCAGAAAAATAAATACGCATGATGCAGGCGATTTTTCACGCAAGCCGTTAGCAAGTGCGGTCAAAAATATGTTGCTGACCGACAACATCAGCAAAGGTTTTGGTCGCCATTTTCTTTTGCTAATACTTGATAACTCATGCTTTATCCCCTGCCCGTTTAGAAAAATTAATGACCGGCAAAATTAACTAAAGTATAAGGTTCTACGCCTCAAATCGCGTAAAGCGTTGTTCGCCGCCGAGATCCGGTAAATTGATCACGAATGCCGCATGTTTCACTTCGTCGCCCAAACGTTGTGACTCAATTTAACCGTGGCTTCAACGGTACCGCCTGTTGCCAATAAATCGTCAATAATCAATACGTTATCACCTTTTGAATGGAATCCACATGAATTTCTAAGGTGTCTTGTCCATATTCCAATTCATAAGATTGCGCAATGGTTTCACGTGGCACTTACCCGGTTTACGTACCAACACGAAAGGCACATTTGACTGCTAACGCCACTGGCGCACCAAAATAAAGTCGGATTCCGTCCCAATGACTTTATTAATGCCTTTTTCTTTGCAATGTTGCACCATCAAATCGATTGCCGCGCGAAACGCCGCCGGATTCTCAACTAGCTGGTAATATCCCGAAAAATAATTCCCGGTTTTTGGATGATCAGGAATGGATGAATTGAAGCAGTAAGTGCAAGTTGTTTTTCCATTTTTACCTAAAAAGTGCGGTTGTTTTTCACGTGAATTAAAATGATAAGCCGGCGCGCATATTATCATAAATCGCTGGATTGCCGAACATTAATCATAAAGATCTTTCGCCATTTTTTTCGGGTGCGCAGAAGTCGCAAAAATCCATACATATTGTTCCGGTGTTTCGGTGACAAAACTTTCGATTTCTGCATTCATGGCACGAGCAGATTGTCGCGGATCATCACCAGTGTCATTGCCGGATGAATTTTCATTTGGTATTTACCGTTGTGCGTTATAGCGTGGAAACATCGGGATCACAACGGCTTTTGCCAACTCGCCATTTTATTAATCCCCTGAAAGTCGCTTTGGTAGGTCGCGAAGAAATCCACACACGCTTTGTTCTTCCCCAAAAATCTTCGTCCGGCAAATAACAGCCCATTTGTCCTTGTCGAATGTGGCTCAGCAAAGGGTTTGATGCCATTTTGGCGCGCATGCATTTTTGCCACCAAAACGTTGGCGCGCCAGCGTCCAAACCAATCCACCAGCGGATTGCGATGCGGGTTATACATGGATGTCATCCGGAATGCCGCGAGTGTGCAAAAATAATCCCTGACGCATCAATCGCTCCAACCGTGCAGCACCAGCAAAATTACATTTTTACCCTGCGCTTTTTGCCTGTTTAATATGTTCAATGCCAATAAATTCACTGCGTTGTTGCAAATGTTTTTGAACGCACCGCAATTTCGCCGATCCCTAACATCACTTGCGCCAATACAATCAAACATGTCATCAATCACCTGTTCGCGGTGTTGTTCCGACCATTGCGGAAAGCAATATTGCAAATTAATTTGAGCGCGTTTACGTTGTTTTTCGCTTTATGTCCAAACCAACAGACCAATCTTTAGGCATGAATTTATCGCGCAAACGAAAAAGGAATAAACGCTAGTAATAGCAAAAACCAAAAATACCGAGCCAAATGCCCCAGTATTTAGGCTTTAAATAGGACCACGAGAAATGCTACTATAGCCGACACGTGCTGTTAAACGAATATTTTTGTTGAGAATCTGTCATAAAAAAACATTGCTGAAATTGACCGCACTTTTATCCCGTTAGAAATTAAACCAGCCTTGATCAAAGGCCATTTTTATCGTCATGATAAAAGACATAGCCACCACCATTGGGCGAATTAAGGTTTTACCTTTTGGTCATTACCATTTTAGCGCCGAAATTTTGCACCGATAAATTGTCCCGCCATCATAGCCAAAACCGACCGTCCATAAAAATTTGTCCCCAATAAGGAAGAAAAATTAAGGAAGCTAAGTTAGAGGTAAAAATTCATGACTTTGGCATGGGCGGTTGCCTTGGCTAAATTAAAGCCGAGTAATGTCACGCAAGCCAAGCTCATATATAGAATCCGGTGCCCGGCCCGAAAAATCCGTCATAAAAGCCCATCAATGTACCGATACAAAAGCAAAAACCGGATAAGACAGTCGTTGTTTACGATCTTCATCGCCCAGTTTAGGGGTCACTAAAAATAAACGCCGATCGCTAAAATTAAAAATGGCAGAATATGACGGAGGATCAATCAGCTGAATTAAAATCGTTCCGGCGACAGAACCAAAGAAAATCATCAGCAAAATTAACCAAACTTCCGAAAAATTAACCGCTCTTTTACGTAAAAATAAAGACTGGCGGAAAAAGAACCACCACAGGCTTGTAGCTTGTATAGTCCCTCAACGCGACCGCAGGCGGAATGCCTGTCATCAGCAACGCCGGAATCGTGATTAATCCACCACCGCCGGCAATAGCGTCAATAAAAACCGCAACCAAAGCGACCACAAATAAAATGGCTAAAATATCAAGACCGAATTCCATCCCTTTACTCCAACCATTCATTCCGATTGGTGAGTTCAATATTTGTTGACACAAAAAGGTTCCGGCGGTGTGGTTTTAGTTTACTTTGGTGCTGCCCCCGGTTTTGCCGATTCAAACCAAGAATAAAGTTCGCTATCGCGACCATCGCCAGCCGGCACCGGTGCCTGATTTTCACAATGTTGTGCGCCTTTGGGCAGTGGTGAGCCACATGAAAAATGGGAGCATGCCCAAACCATGGGCGGATTTTGTGTAACCAAGCACGATCTGAACCGGCAGTTTCACAGAGTTTCAACTTAATCGCCGGATTAACAAAAATACGCGTCACTTTCGGATCTTTCCGCGACCAACTTAATCAGTTTTTGCGTGATTGGCTGTCCAGACACTGTCATCCACCCGTTGCGCTTTGCGGTTCACTACCAACAAACCTTGCCGTCAGAATTCAACGCATCACTGTCAGACATACTGCCCATACGTAGCCAAATGTCGGCATCCAAGCCCATTTTGATGACCGGCATGTCCCGTCAAAAACGACCGCCCCCGGCATGGCAATATCGCTCACTAGCATCGTTGGTAAGCCTGCCGCTTTGACACGTTGCCCCAGATGTTGCAAAATAACGAATCATGTCCGGATGACCATAATAACGGTTTTTATTCATCCGAATAACTTGATAGCCTCTCGCCTTATAAGGCAAGGGTTCTGCGTCGATAATACAGCCGTTGGAATAGCTACCAATCGGCTCCAGATTTGCCATTTTCTGCCGGGATCGGACGTTTGATTCTGTTGCCAATCTTGTGGTGAGCCAAAAGTCGAGGTCGCACGTTACTAAAAATGACCGCACTTTTTGATGACATGATGAAGAATCTATTCATTATGGTGTCCCTGTTGCAAATTATCGACACTGCGCTTGAAATCGTAACAAATGATCTCAATCAACACACTGCCATCATCGCTTCGGCAATCGGCACGGCGCGAATCCCCCACATGATCATGGCGACCTTTGGTCACCACCTCTACGGGTTCGTTATTAAGATTGACTGAGCGCCCCGGAGGGTGATGCTGGAGGTAGGTTTTTAACGCAATGGTCGCAATAATCGGTTGTCCTGAGCTATCACCGCCCCAAAAATGCCGCCCGCATGATTGGAAAAGAAATCCTTCCGGTGTCATTTCATCACGATGTTCACTGCCGTCGTTGTTCTACGACGGCAAAACCATCGCCAATTTCTACGCCTTTACCGCGTTAATGCTCATGAGAGCGTGCGCCAAATCTGCATCTAAACGGTCAAATACCGGTTCGCCTAAGCCTACCGGCACATTCTCAGCGACGACGGTTAATTTAGCGCCGATGGAATCGCCCTGCTTTTTCAAGTCACGAATTAATTCATCAAATTTTTCCACCGCACTTTTATCCGGACAGAAAAACGGATTACTATTCACTTCCACCCAATCGATGTTTTCAAGCGATTGGGCGCGATTTTTACCCTTGCCGATTTGGCTTAAAAGCTCTCGTACCCTGAATGCCGAATTGTTCGGTAAATATTTTTGCAATAGCGCTGCCGCCACACGCATGGCGGTTTCACGGGCAGAAGACCGGTCGCCACCGCGATCAATCACGAATACCGTATTTTGCTGATAAGTGAAATCGGCATGCCCCGGGCGAAAAACGATCTTTAATTTCACCGTAATCTTGCGAACGTTGATCGCCGTTTTTGATGATCGCGCCAATACTCGTGCCGGTGGTTTTGCCCTCAAAGACGCCGGATAAAATTTGCACTTCATCGTCTTCTCGACGTGGCGTGGTGTAACGAGAAGTACCCGGTTTTGCGATGATCTAAACTGGCTGAATATCGGTCCCTCCGAGAGCGCCATATCTGGTGGCACGCCATCAACGATACAACCTAATGCAATGCCATGAGATCTCACCAAAAGGTGGTGACGCGAAACAATTGTCCAATCATATTTCCAGCCATAATCTTCTCCTTCTATTCGATTTATGATTTCACTTCCACCAACGGCATGATCGCGCCGGTATCTTGATTTTTTGATAAAGACATCAAGCTGATTGAAAGCGATCTCAATGTTATTTTCCGCAAACAATTCGTTGATACGGCGGTTTAACGCATCAATGGTATTATTACGTTCGGAGAGTTGAGACACATAAAACCCGTAATTCATGATCCAAGGTGCTGGCGCCAAAACTAACGAATAAGGCACTTGGTTCAGGTTCTTTCATCACATTAGCTTGCTCATCGCCGCTGTAACTACAAGCGTTTAACCAAGTTCAAATCAGAACCGTATGCCACACCTACCGAAATCACTAAGCGAGTAATGGTATTGGATAACGTCCCAGTTAGTGACCCGTCCGGTCACAAAAGATTTATTCGGCACAATCACTTCTTTGGCGATCAGGATCGATAATGGTAATAGCTCGAATACGAATTTTCGCCACCGTACCCTGTCACATCGTTAATGGTGACCGTATCACCGACTCGAATCGGACGTTCAAATAAGAGAATGATACCCGACACGAAGTTCGCAAAAATTTCCTGCATACCGAAACCGAGACCCACAGAAAGTACGCATGAATAACCACTGCAATTTAGACCATGATATCCCTAAGGTGGCAAATGCCCATGCGCCCCCTAATAGCCACTAAGAGATAGGTTAATAAGGTATTAATCGTATAGTAGTGCCTTGCGACAACTTCACACGGGAGAAGATCAACACTTCTAAAATCCCCGGCAAGTTGCGCACTAAAATGTAAGTAATACCGATAATCACTAACGCCATAAGTAAGTTAAATAGCGAAATACTTTCGGTTACGACACCGGCTTCTGTTGTCGTTGTTTGTTGCCATAAGGTAATGTCGCGTAAGTAACTTGCTACAGTAACTAAATCCGACCACACATAATAGAAAATCGCAAACAATGCCGTCCAAATGAATAAATCGGCAAAGCGCAGTAACTGGCTACGGACTTGATTAACGGCCATACCCTCTTCTTGTTCGCTCACCACCACGATATCCTCTGCAGAGGATCCATCATTGGCTTTCGTCGCTTTTTGCTGACGTTTTTTCTTGCACGCGACGGTATGCTAAACGACGGGAGGAAACCGTAATCGCACGATATAGCGTGTAACGAACCAGAGACCAAATCACCCAAGCGATGTAGGTGTTAATCATGTGGTTAATTAAGTTAAGTGCGGTGTAGTAATAACCGAGCGCGACCAATACAATCAATCCGACCGGCACTAACTGCACAAAATGCGGACAATTTTTAAAACCAGTTCGTCTCGGTGATCACGGTTTGTCTGGCCTAATGTTTTTTGAGGCTTTTACGAAAAACGTGGCGCAATAATGGCGATACAAAAAATCAAGGCGACCATGGTATTCAATTCGCCAAGCACATCATTGGCTAAACCGCTATCCATAACATTACTGAAAACCGAGGTATTCAATAATAATACTACCGCGACAATGATTCGTTTCGTCACCGCTCTCAGTTTTTCCGCTTCATCCTGAGAGAATCCAAAATGACGAACGGAGATACTATTCGGTCGTAAAAAGTGCAAGCACAAAGCTAAAGAACCACCAATATGCCGCCATACTCAACGACCATTGCCAAAATTCCGCCGGATTTCGAACAAAGAAAAGCCCAACAGTTGGCACACGGCTAAAAACCATAAGGTGGATGGCAAAGCAATAATCGCTGTCAATAAAAAGTGCTATTGGCGTATGCCACTCGACTCGTCGGAACGAAGTGTATTAATTTCACTGTTAATGGTCGCTAAACGTTGTTTAATCAGTGTTTTAAATCTGAAAATAATACCGCCAATCAGTACCAAAATTGCCACAAACATGAGCAAATAAGGCAAGTTATCAAAATTTTTCGGAAAACCTAAATTTTTACTAATTCCTCAAATTGCTCACCAGTGACATCGGTAACCGCTTAAACCACGCTAAATTGATCGGGTTATTGCTTTTTGACCCAAAAGCTTTGCTGATCCAACTTCGCCTGAATTTGATCGCTAAGCTGTGAATTTGCTGTTGCGTCAATTCTAAAGAAATCGCCAAATTTAATTGGTTATTTAAAGACTTAATCACATCGGATCAGAATTTTACGGCGCTCCGTCAACAAACTGGTGAGCTGTGCTTTTTCTTCTGCCGTAAAGGTTTGGTTCTGCTCGGCTTGCACTTTCGCTAAATACGCTTCCAAATCATAAAGCTCATTGCATGTTGGGTCATGTCGTAAAAATTTGCACACGCAAATCTGCAATTTGTTTTGATAGACCTTGATATTCAAGTTTGTCGGTAATTTTTGTTTTTTTGCTGTTGATGATCCGTGATAGCACCAAGGTGCCTTTGTAACGCACTAATTTGTTCATCAATGGTGCGTCTGCGGTTTTGCAGTTAAGCTGTCCAACACGCTACGCATACGCAATTCATCTGCGTCAAGGTGTTGGTTTCCGTTTGCTCCAACAAGAATTGGCTCAGTTGCGCATTACGCTCCAACTCTTTCTGAATATAATTATTTTTGACCGCACTTTGACTTTGTTGCTGTACCTGATCAACTTGATTTTTGTGTTTGTGCCAATGCTGCTGATTAATCGCCTCTGCATTGCGGAAATTTGTTGCTGTTGCACTGAGCTCAGGGCGTTTAATAAGTCATAACGGCTTTGGTATAACACCGTTAACCGATCGCTATTTTTCGTGCAGAATTTGATTATAATTATTTTTCAGCTCAATCAGTTGTAACTCTAACCGAGCCTGCTGTTTCAATGCCGCTGAAGTCGTACTATCGCCGCTTTTGGTTCAGCTCTTGCGTGCGTTTTAAATTAGACGTTAATGCTCGCCTGCGCCCGCTCGGATACTGAGCTTTGCCCCGCCAATTGGCTGTTCACAGTCCCCTAACGCCGATTGTGTTTCCTGTTGTTGTTCGGTTAATTTTTCAGCTGAGCCTGAGATCCGCTAAGCGACGAGATTGATAATCTGCCGCTTTTACCGTATCCAATTGCTTTTTTTCAGCGTTTGTAATTCGGCATTATTCTTCTGAATCTCAGCATCCGCCCCATTCAATGTGGCTTGTAGCGTCTCATTGGCCTTTTATCGGGCTTGAATTTGTTGCAATAAATCCAAAGAGGTTTGAATGTCTGTGACCAAGGTTTGCTTTTTCATCGCCATCCGGCATTTTTGTGTCACGCATGAGATCTGCCTTGGAGACTTTTTCGGTTGGCAAAGACAGGGTATTTTGATCGGCAAAGGCACTTTTGTGACACCGCCATGTTCAAAAATAAGGCAAAGACAAAAGTGCGGTTAAAAACGCGTTTATTTTCATATTTTATCCTAATTGTTTCGCTAGCCAGCCTGCTAACGTTTTTCCGAGAAACTTTGATTGCACCGTCGCTTAAATTTAACGGCAATTCATACATAGGCAACAGGTTGTTTAAAAACGTTCCAATCGCCCCTGTAAAAATACCTTCAGATTTTTCCAACGCACTTTTTGTGGGTTCTCGCCATTCCACAATGGCTACCGGTCGTTGACCGAATTCTGAATCAGGAATGGGCAACACAAAAACCTGTTTGACTAAATCAGATTGTAAAATCAGTTTTTCAATTTCTTCCGGCTGAATGTTTTTTCCACCGGAAATAAAACATATTATCAATTCGCCCTGAAATCACAAGTTCACCGTCGTGCCACACACCTTTTATCTTTGGTGGCAAAACCAACCTTGTTCATTAAGAGAAATAATGCCTCTTGTTGCCAATAACCTAATGCCAAGCCTGCACCGCAGACCAAATTTCTTCATTATGCAAACAGTATTCACGCCCAGCTCAAGTGTCCCCTACCCCATTTTTTTCTCATCACTTTGTTTAGAAAACACCGTGAAGCTCATTTCTGTCACGCCATAACCGGAATAACTTTTCACGCCCTAGGCGATGTAACGATTGTGTCAGCGCTAACGGAATATGTGCCCCGCCAAGCAATACCGCACGTGTTTTGTCTCTGTTGTGGTTTTTCCTGCAATACTGTAACCAGCGTTGCACTTGCGTTGGCACTAAGGATACATGAGTCACCCTGATTGACTGCCGCGTAAAAATCCTCACCAGGTAACACCAACGTAGCCCCAGTCGTCAACCAACGCCATACACATGCCTTGCCCGGAGACGTGATACAACGGCAATGAAAGCAACCATGAATCTGTCGCACCAAATTGCATCAAATCACATACACCTTGTGCATTGTCCAAATGCGCTTGCATCATTATGTACAACGGCTTTTGGCAAGCCTGTGGAACCCGATGTCAGCGTCATGGTCGCCGGTTGCATCAAATTAACGGGAAAATCACCGAAAGCGTCGATTTTTCTCTGCCTGCTTTATGGCATCCGAAAAAGGTGAAAAACACTTAAAATCTGACCGCACTTTTTGTTGTTCTGTAACACATTCCGCCTGATCTGAGGTAAAGAAAAATCCGCATTATAGGCTTGGCAAAGCGCAATACGTTTTTTTCCAGTGGAAACATGGGAGTTGAGCATTAAAACGCGGGCACCGATTTGAATCGTCGCTAAATAAAACAGCACCAGTTCTAGACTATTTTTCCACACAATGCGATGCCCTTTTTGGGCTTCACACCAAGATGTTGTAAATACGTGGAGATTTGCTGTAGTTTTTTGAGGAGTTGATGTTATGTAAAGCGTCGCCCTTGCAAAACTTGCAAGGCGATTCGCTTGGAAAATAGAGGAGATTGTGCAAAATTGCTGACCCAGTGCCACAGCGTTAATTTGCCGTAAAATGACCGCACTTGATCAATTGAGTATTCCGGCAAATGCATGACTGCATCGCGCCTTCCAACATAAGCATTTTACGACCGCTGCTGGTATTCGTGATCACCCAATACGGCGTATCCGGAATTTGTTTCGGTTTCGTATGATTTCGCCATTAACAAGGTGCCTTCATCACGGGCAAAATAAACGCGTGTGCGCCCTTGCAATGACTCGGTGGCGAGAGCAAAGCCTTCCGGGTTGGTGCGATATAAAATTGTCAGAATATTTAAGAAACGAATGACCGCTTTATTTTTCTTGTTTAAATGCTTCTGAATTGAGTAACGCTTCTAATTTCTCAATGGTTTTTGCGTCACGGCATCAGGTTGCTTTTTCACGGTAGGCTTTTATTGCATCGCTTGATTCCGGCGTCGCATTGACTTTTTGGCGTCCTGTTTCGTGTTAGCGGAAGAAGAATGTTCAACAGGGGAAGATAAACTCGGCAAAAAGAAACATAGCTGTTTTTTTCGTGGAAAGATTGAGCAAACGACGTAAAATATCCGAAGCGCTTTTCACCAATCGATTGCGTGCTACCGGCAATGTATTGATAAAGCTCTTCGTCCACTTCGATAATTTTTCATTTTTCTCCACTTGCTTGATCTCTTTAACCTTTTGACACATTATAACGAGCTATAAGCAAATTCTCCAGCCCCAAATTTAACCGATGAAAAATTACTCAACTTCCAATTTAATGAATTAAAACAAGCAATTAATAAACCGGTTTTTGGTGTTCATTCACGGTTTATTCGGCGATATGAATAACTTGGGCGTCATCGCTCGTGCATTCAGTGGTGATTATTCCATTCTACGGGTGGATTTACGCAACCACGGCTTAAGTTTTTCATTGCGAAGAGATGAATTACGATGCCATGGCAGAAGATGTCTTTGACGTAATTCATTCTTTAGGCATTCGTGAAGTGATTTTAGTCGGCATTCCATGGGCGGAAAAACCGCCATGGTTTGCGCGTAAAATTACCCTGAATTCGTCAAAGGCTTAGTGGTGATTGATATTGCGCCTGTCGCGTATGGCGAACATGGGCACGATGACGTCTTTAACGGTTTGTTTGCTGTAAAAATGCTCAACCTCATACCCGTCAAGAGACTAAACCCATTTTAGCGCAATATATTCAGGATGAACGCGTACAACAATTTATGTTGAAATCCTTTGATGCCTCAAGTGACGATTATTTTTCGCTTTAATTTGACCGCACTTAAACACAATTACCCTCACTTAATGGGCTGGGAATCACGCCGCATCACACAACCTTGCTTGTTTATCAAAGGTGGCAATTCCTCCCTACATTTTTACCCGAATACACCGATCGGATTTTATCCCAATGCCCACACGCACTCTCCTTTACCATTAACGGTAGCGTGACATTGGGTTCATGCGGAAAAACCGCAATTTGTTATCCGTGCAATCACACATTTTTAAATAGAATTGATAGTCACGGGGAATCTAAATAGAATTTCATTTGCCTGTTAATTATGATATAGTTTTCTCCCAAATTTGGTTGTGGCTTATCATTATCACTTCTGAAATAATCTCTTTACTAAGAATGGCAGAAGTCGACTTACAGGCCAGTGGTTAACAAAATGGCAAAACAAGATTCTGACTGTATTACTTTAGATTTATTTAGCGAAATTCGCAGAGTTGGACGTCCGAAAACCAATCCACTGAGTCGGGAACAACAAATCCTGTATTAATAAGCGCAATCAATTAAAACGTGATAAATCCTGTGGATTAAAGCGTGTCGAATTAAAATTGCATGCGGACTTGGTTCAACAATTAGAAGATTTAGCATCCCCTACGAAATGTGAATCGTGCCGAGCTTATTGGCGCAATTTTACAAGATTATTTTAACATTAATAAATAGGTAACAAGATGGCTGTTGTCGGCTTATTTTATGGTAGTGATACTGGCAATACAGAAAACATTGCCAAAAATGATTCAAAACAATTAGGCGACGAATTAGTTGATATTCGCGATATTGCCAAAAGTAGCAAAGAAGATATCGAGACTACGATTTTCTCTTATTCGGTATTCCGACATGGTACTACGGCGAAGCGCAATGTGACTGGGATGACTTTTTCCCAACATTAGAGCAAATTGATTTTTACGGATAAACTTGTCGCCATCTTTGGTCAGTGACGATCAGGAAGATTATGCAGATTATTTCTGTGACGCCATGGGAACTGTGCGTAATATTATCGAGTCGCATGGTGCGATTATTGTCGGACATTGCCGACAGAAGGTTACAACTTTGAATCTTCACAAGCATTAGTTGACGATGATACGTTTGTCGGATTATGCATTGATGAAGATCGTCAACCGGAATTAACGTCTGAACGTGTCAACAAATGGGTTAAACAAGTTTATGACGAAATGTGTTTGGCTGAGTTAGCTTAATAGCAAAAAAGGAGCTGTTATGTCTGAAGAAAACATCAAATTATTAAAAAGCAGGATTGAAAAATTACGGAACCCCTGTTTAACGATTCTTGCTTTAATGCAAAAACACAGTGAACAGCATTTTTCCGCAGAAGATGTTTACAAAATGCTATTGGAGAATGGTTCAGACATTGGTTTAGCGACGGTGTATCGTGTTTTAAAACCAATTCGATGAAGCCAAAATCTTAATTCGCCATAACTTTCGAAGGAAATAAATCGGTTTTTGAGTTGGCGCCAACCCAACATCACGACCATATTATCTGCACCGATTGCGGTAAAGTGTTTGAATTTAATGATGAATTAATTGAAAAATCGACAAAAAGAAATTAGTAAACAGCACGGCATCGAACTCTCCAGCCACAGTCTATATCTCTATGGCAAATGTAGTGACATTAATCAATGCCCAGAAAACAACAAAAATAATGCCATAAAAAGAACCGAATGTACGATGCATTCGGTTCTTTTCATTTTATTAATCATCTTCTTTTGCTAAACTTGCTTATTTCAACGTCACCAGCCAACAATTATGAATTTGCTTATTGCGTTCAAAATCCAACGGCAAGGTTTTGTGAGAAATTTCCACCGCACTTAAGCCTAATTCTTCCAACTTAGCAAAAATCCATTTTTGAAACCGCGTTTGTTGTTAGAGAACACAATGGTGCCATTCGGGCGCAGAATGCGTTTTAAATTCGTCATTAACTTAATGTGATCCCGTTGCACGTCCCAACTGCTTCTTCCATGCGTTTGAATTGGAGAATGTCGGCGGGTCATCAAAAATCAAATCAAACTGACGGTCGCATTTTTCAACCATTGCAGGCAATCCGCTTTGAATCAGTTTGTGCTGTTTGCCTTCAATGTCGTTCAACAACAAATTCTGTTCCGCCCAGTTAAGATAGGGTATTTGACATATCCACGGTCGTGGTAGATTTTTAGTTTTCCCCAACGCCGCATGCACCGTTGCCGAACTGGTAGGCAACAATTGAGGAAATTCTTTGCCTTGCGCCATTTCACCGAGCATTTTACGGGTTAGGGCGGTGATCCAAAAACAAGCCGGTATCCAAATAATCTGTTAAGTTCACCCACAGTTTCGCGCCGTATTCGTTTACATAAAAATACTCGCCTTTTGTTCGCCAATTTTTCATATTGATTGGTGCCTTTTTGTTTTTGGCGCACTTTCAGAATCAACTTATTGGTTTCAATGCCGGTCACTTGCAAGGTGGCATTCACCGCATCCAACAACCGTTGGCGGGCTTTATTTTCATCAATATTTTTCGGCGCAGATATTTCTGCACCACAATGTGATCAGCGTAGCGATCCACCGCCAAATTGTATTCCGTAAATCCGCATCATATAAGCGATAAGCGTTCAGCCCTTGTCGCTTCGCCCATTTCTCAATTTTCTGATATTTTTGCAGGCGATTAGTAAAAATCCACCGCGACGTCAGAAGAAACCGAAGAAGTGCGGTCAAATTCTACGGCGTTTTCACCGCACTTTTGCTCTGCGCGCTCAGCTATTTGATAATTTTTCTGTACGCAATCTAACGGGCCATTTTTCGCTTTAAACTGACGGTGAGAACGTAAACGCAAGCAATCTATAGACTTGGTTCACCACTGAAAATAGACGCATTCCAGCCGGCAAATTGTTGTTTCAAGTGTTGCCCAAACACAGAATATAAGGCAATCAGCGCAGGCGTTGTACCTAAACGTTTCGCCGTACTGGCGGGTTACAAATCACCGTGCCGGCTACGTTCGGACTTGGATTTTTATCGCCGCCACATCACCCTGTTGCCATTGCATCAAATGCGCCACGCCCGCATTTTTAGCGTTTTTTGTTTGGCTTTTTGCAACACACGATGATCCAAATCGAAAACCATAAAAAGTGCGGTGATTACGCTGTTTTTTCACGTTGTTTTTCGGCTTCCGCCAAAGCTAAAGCCTCTTCTTTCACCTTTTCCCATCGTTGCTCTGATTATGCCCCTGCCAAAAATCAAAGCCCCAATGCAGACGATATAATTGCGGTGCGATTTGCGCTTCCATTCTGTGCGATTAATCAATAGCGTCCCCGAACCGCACATCGGGTCCACCAACGGCGTGCTCTTTTGCCAACCGAACGCAACACAATCGCAGCGTACCAAGGTTTTCGCGCAACGGCGCTTTGCCCGTGTTCGCGATAACCGCGCATGTGCAACGCATCGCCGCTAAATCAAGCGACAGCACCACGTCATCACGATTCAAATACGCATGAATACGAATATCCGGTTGTTCTTTTGTCCACGTTTGACGGGCCTCGACCGTGGCGTTCAAAATAATCCACAATCCCGTCTTTTACACGCATTGCGCCGAATTGGGTATGGCGAATTTCTTGGTTCGTACCGTTAAAATCCACGAAAAATGGACTTTTCATCAAAAATAATCCAACCAATTCACGCCCCACCACGGCAGAATATAAATCCAAAATCACTAAAGACTTTCGCTTGCACTGATAGGCAATAAAATGCGTGAACTCAAACGGCTCCAAAGCAAAGTACGATACAGGGTTTCATCATCCGCCCAGTAATGCACGCCGCCTTGCGCGACTTTGGCATCCTGCGCGCCTAACTCGGTCAATTCGGATTTCAAAAGCTCTTCAAACCCACGGGCTGTGGTGGCAAAAAGTTGTTTCATAAGGTCTCAATGGTTGGAAAAATTGCGGGATTATAGCAGTTTTAAGCGACTCAGTGCGTTGAAGTGCGGTGGATTTTTTTAAGAGATTTTGAATCTATGATAAAATCTCACCACACCTAACCGGACACCATAAAGGCACGTTCACTGTATTTTATTCAATACCATTAGGTCAAAATGTACTCTAATTTAACCTTCGTTAAACTTCCCTAGCAAATCCTCTGCCATCCTTTTTATAACTGAGCATCTGTGGTTTTTCTACCATCACCGCACGGGTAATATTTTCTACGGCTTCGCCACTTAATATCAGATAATTCAGCGCCACCTGCATTGCCGGTAGGCTAGGGTTAAATGCCGCATTTTCCGCATAACTGCCGTGATAAATATGTTGATCTTGCGTTTGTAATGCAATGCCATGGAAAGAGTTTGAATAAGGCGCATGCGCTTGGTTAGCCATCGCAAGGGCTTTTGAAATCACCGGGTCGTTGCTGTTTAGGATAATTGATTGTCATGTTGATCCAGCAAATGTAGCTGAATGTTTAAGTTTTTTGGCCCGAATGCATCAGGTAAATATTGGTGCAACGGATTATTCTGGCTATGCGGTAAATGAATTTGTAATTTTTCTGCGCTATTTAATTCATTCATAAACTGGCGACAATGGCCGCATGGCGTATAGTTGACGCTAATGTCGGTGATCTGTTTTTCTCCGCGCATCCAAGCATGGCTGATCGCACTTTTGTTCGGCGTGGATGGTTTGTTGAATATCCGTTTGGCAAAAATTCTTGATTCGCACCGAAATAAAAATTGCCGCTCACTCCCATATGACGATCGCGCCAACATTAAAATGTGAGATGGGCGTGGTGGCATAACAAGCAGAATGGGAAGCAGCTGAAGGAGAGTTGTTGAGATGTGATTTGATGTTTGCTGCACAAGCGCTGTATGGCAAAGTGCGGTAGGAATCCCACAAATTTTTGCTCTTGTAAAATAAGCCAAATATCCTGAGATAACAGTGCATTATCAATTTGGGACAAGGCGTGGTGAATTTTGTCTGAAATTGATGTTGTCATAATCATCTCCTTTTTCGTTTTTAATGTTCTTATCTTAGCATCGGATAAAAAGTGCGGTTGAAAAATGAATATAAATTTCGACCGCACTTTTGTGATGACTATGAGAACAAATTATTTCGCTCGCTTTCAGCTCTTGATAATATTGTTCGTAGTATTGAATCGCATCACCCACATCATTCTTGCCAGTGACTATTTTTAATACTTCAGCCGTTGGATAGATTGACGGATCTTCTGTAATTTCTTTTGGAAGTACTTTTTTCGCTTCAAGGTTCGCCGTTGGGTAACCAATTGCCAAGGTTAATTTTTCAGCGGCTTTCGCACCTAACATATAGTTGATAAGTTTGTGTGCACCGTCCGGATTTTTAGAGGTAACCGGAATGGCTAAAGTATCCACCCAAAAGTACCGGCCCTTCTTTTGGGGAACACCATGTCTAAAGGTGCTTGTTCTTTTTTCGCAATACGCACAGAACCGTTCCATAATTGACCCACTTCTACTTCACCGGAAATAAAAGAGTTTGCCGGGTTATCAGAGTTGAAAGAAAGCACATTCGGACGTAATTTCAATAACTCTTCATAAGCTTGCTTGATAATTGCAGGATCTTTGGTGTTTGGATCTTGACCAATTTTTAATAACGCAATATTGAACACTTCACGCGCATCATCTAATAATTGCACTTTGTTGGCAAATTCAGGTTTCCATAAATCACCCCAGGAGGTGAAATCGCTACCTTTGTAAGTATTGGTGTTAAAGGCAATACCCGGTGCACCTAATAATTGTGGAAGAGAGTATTTGTTACCTTTATCATAAGGTTTATTGAGCCAATCAGGATCTAATTCTTTAATAACAGGTAATTTGCTGTGATCTAGCTCCATTAACATGCCTTCTCTAGACATTTTAGAGACGAAGTGATTAGATGGTGCAATCACATCATAGCCACCAGCAGCGACCTTGAGTTTTGAGTTTTTGCATACATCGTCTCGTTTGATTCAAGACTTGGACACAATCACTTTAATACCGGTTTCTTTTGGTGAAATCGTCTAAAAGACCATCCGGTACATATTCAGTCCATGTATAAAGATACACGGTATCATTTGCAGGCGCTTCAGCTTTTAGGGGCTTCCGGCGCGGTTTGCGCTGTTTGTTGTCTTTCTCGTTACAAACCGGTAAGGGCAACAGCGATCATACTTGCGGTGAATAAACCGGCAAATTTTTCATTTTTGTTTGTTCTCCGTAAAAGAGGTGAAAAACCACCTGCATAAAAATGCAGGTAGAAAACGCCTTGATTGTGCGTCAAGGCGTATATGTGCGATATTAAATTGTTGTGAAACATTATTACCGCTAGATGTCTTTGTGTTTTCTGCCGATAAATTGGCTGACGACCACGAGTAATAATAAAGCACAATCATGATGGTTGCAAGTGCATTGACTTCCGGTGTCACCCCGGTTTTCACCAAGGAGAAAAATACGCAACGGTAAGATTTCATAGCTACACCGCTCACGAAAAGAGGACACCACAACGTCATCGAGTGAGATGGTAAAAGCTTTAATCAACCAACCGGATACCACGCAGGTAATGCAAGTGGCAGGATGATTTTGCGTAAAATCGTTACTTCACTGGCACTTTCCAAATCTTTTCGACTTCTAACATTCTGGCATCGAAACCGTTTAAGCGGGAGAAAATAGTGACCGTGACATAAGGCAAACAGAAGGTCACGTGTGCCAACAATAAGGACCAGAAACCTAAAGAAATCCCCACAACCATAAACAACGCGAGCAACGATACCGCCATCACGATATCCGGCGACATCATCACGATAAACAACATGCCACTTACGGCTTGTTTGCCACGGAAACGATAGCGATATAAAGCAATTGGTGGTTAAACCGCCCGACGATAGTCGCTAAAGGTTGCTGCAAAGAAGGCGATGGTGACAGAGTGAATCGCGCTTGAATTAAAGTATCATTAGTTAAACAGCCGTTCATACCAGTTCCAGCTAAATCCTTTCCAACTTAAACCATAACGGTCTTCGTTGAAGGAGTTAGTCACCAAGATAATAATCGGGATATACAAATAAGCGTATACCACAAACATAAAGATATTACGTAGTAAACGGCTCATTATTCTAACTCCACTTTCTTATTCAATAGTTTATTGGCACGGTAGTACACAAAAATTAACAAGGCCATGAGAATCGTTAAGCCGATACTGATTGCCGAACCGAATGGCCTGAGTTGCGGGAAATTAAGAATTCACTCTTAATCACGTTACCCACAAGTAAGACTTTCGCACCACCAAGCAAGTCCGCGACGTAGAACATGCCCATTGCCGGCAATAATACCAACAGGCAACCCGCCACAATGCCCGGCATGGTGAGTGGTAAAACTGACACGGAAGAAACGTTGAAACGCATTAGCGCCTCAAGTCTTTTTGCGACTTCCAATAAACGTCCGTCTAATTTTTCAATCGCGGAGTAAAGTGGCAAAATCATAAATGGCAGAAGCAAATAGACTCAAAACCGATGATCACCGCCACCTCTGTGTTTAGAATGCGAATCGGTTCACTCAAAATGCCCATATCCATCAACATGGTATTCAACACGCCTTTCACACTAAGGAACACTTTCATACCGTAAATACGAATCAGCGAGTTTGTCCAGAATGGCACACCACAAGGAACAATAAGAGCGGTCGATATTTCGGATGAATTTTGCTGACCATAAAGGCGAATGGATAGCCGATCAGTAAGCAAATAATGGTGGCAATGCCCGACATATACAATGAATTCACACCACCTGCGCATAAAGCGGATTAAACAGATTGATGTAGTTATCCAAGTTAAATGGCAAGGCATAAAAGTTACTACCATCTCGGGTTAAGAAACTTACGACTAATACCAATAAGTTTGGAATTAGCACAAAGAAAATGAGCCAACCGAAGATAATCGCAACAGTAATTTTTCTGAAATTTATTATTGATTATCTTCATCGTTGAGCACAACCTCCCAACCTTCGTGCCAAGTAATCCCTACACGTTGACCAATACTGTGATCCATATGAGGATCGTCTTCATTGAAAAACTCGCTCACTAACACGCGTTTGCCGTTGTGCTCGAATTCTACGGTAGATTCAAGAGTCATGCCTTTGTAAGTGCGGTCGATAATGTGACCGATAATCGCGTTAGAATGTTCGTGTTCATCCAGCTCTTCAATCACAATATCTTCAGGACGAAGCAACACTTGAAGTTGTTGATCTTTTTCGACCGGAATATCCGTATAAATATCACAAATACGGCCTTCCACATTGGCAAGTACTACATCGTCTGATTTGCGTTCAATGACGGTTGCATCAAAAACATTAATTTCGCCGATGAAACGTGCCACAAACAAGTTTGCCGGATCTTCATAAATCTCACGCGAGAGCCGTCTTGTGCAATTTTACGCTTTACGCAATAAGACAATACGATCAGACATGGTGATTGCCTCTTCTGGTCATGGGTCACGAAAATAAAGGTAATGCCTAATTGGCGTTGTAATTGCTTTAATTCATATTGCATTTGTTTGCGCAATTTTATAATCCAGCGCAGACAGAGATTCATCAAGTAAGACTTTCGGTTTATTGACCACCGCACGAGCAATTGCGATACGTTGTTGTTGTCCGCCGGAAAGTTGGGTAGGTTTACGTTCTGCCATCTCTTCCAACTGAACCATACGCAATGCCTCTAATACACGAGGTTTGATCTCGCTTTCCGGCACTTTTTGCATGCGCAAACCAAAAGCCACGTTTTCAAAAATCGTCATATGTGGAAATAAGGCATAACTTTGGAATACGGTGTTGATGTGACGTTTTTCTGCCCGGTACATTGGTAATGTCTTCACCGTCCAAAAATAATGTTGCCGGAATCTAATTCTTCCAATCCGGCTAATAAACGCAACACGGTGGTCTTACCACAACCGGATGGGCCAAGAATGGTGACAAATTCACCATTATTAATGGTTAAATTAAAATCGTTAATAATGGTATTGGAACCGTAGGATTTTTGATTGAACGAAGCTCAATAATTGGCTTGTTTTTGAACCGAGTTTTTCCACTAGCTTTGGTTTTTCTCCTAACGTACCGAAGTTTTTCGATAAAAATTAGAAACAAATACTTATCATAAAAAGATAAGCATGATGATAAATATGAGTGCTAATGATATAGTGATTAGCCCTCAATGAAAAGACATTAATCACAAATTTAACTGCCTCTTTTTACACAGACAAATTAACCGCTTTTACATTTAAATTTGCTACGTAGAATACAAAAATGTTCAGGTTAAATCTCCGTCAATGCAAGGATAATAGGCCCCATTAAAGGGCATGAATAATCACAAAAAGAAGCGTCATCGCCTTTTGGTAACCCAAAGCACATCGTCTTACCGGCATTTTCTTTTGGCAATTCAATGGTGGTTTCCCCTTTCTCATTGGTTGCTTGTGCCTCTATTTCTTCTGCCGTTGCCGTCACGAGACGAATGGTTGCGCCCTCAATCGGTTCGCCGATGGCTAAGGATTTTACCTTAACGACATACTTACCACTGTCCTCCATCTCCGTTATCACGTCAAAATCGGTTAAAACAAGCAAGCGATAGTCCGTCAATTTGTCTGTCACCTGATCGATGTCATTTTTGACCGCACTTTCCACTTTCTGTTTTTCTCTGCCGGTACAGGAACTTCAGCTTTTAACCAAAAATGCCCTTAGAAGGTAGCCCTTTTTCAGCTAAATCCACGGAAAGAAAATCAAAGTAACGTGGATTTTTCACCTTCGGTATGTAACGTTTCTGTTTTGAAAAGCGTTGTTCTTTCCGGCTTAAAGACAGCCAAATCTGATGGTTGAAGAGATGGCGCGCTCCAATTAATCATTGAAAGTACTTGTGTTTTCGATAATGGTGCAACATCTAATGTTACACTTTTGCGCATTACGTATTTTTAAATTAATTTTGCTATTCCAGTATTGCGGAAGAAGATCATCTTGACCGACAAACTCTACATGATGCGGATAATGAGGTAAGCACGCTAAACTGCCTAATGGATCTTTAAAACGATAGCCCCCTTTTTGCGGTGAACTCATTATTTAAAATAAAAATACACGCAACGTTCTTCCGGTACGCTCAGACGAAAAAGCCGTTTTTGTCGTATAAGATTGCCCCTCACCAAGAAGCTCCGGTTTAATCACCTCGCCCCTGCAACAGGGCAGATTCATTTAATTTTTCATAAGACCACGTTTTACCTTTCGGCAAAGCCGGCAGTAACACGCAACCAAACTATCCGCAATATCCTCTTCATTCACTTCGTTGTTAAAATGCAGTGTTAGCACTGATCAAGGACATCTTCCTCATCATTTACAAAAAGAAAATGTGCTTTTGTGTATTTTTCAAACTAAATTCATTCGAATAGCAATTAGAGGAATGCCAACATCTTTACCCAATGTATTTCCGCCCAATTTCGATTGTAGTGACTTCAGAGGCTAATTTGCACAAACTCATCCTCTTGTGTTGCGAGCGCTAACGGCTCAGAACGAATCCAAGCTTCAAGCTGATTATCAGAATAAGTGACGTGAAAAAGGCAACGTTTTTTATTAGCGTAGCCTCTTTTTCCCTTCGGTTGTTGAACTAACTTAAATTCAATGGCGTGTTCCAGCACTTTCGGATCGACCGGATGAGAAAAACAATATGACCCACTGCATAATGCTGTCCTGAAATAGCATCTTGAGAAAATTCCCGCTTCCGCACGGACGACACTAAAAGGGTGCTGTTTTGACCGTTTGAGGTTGGGTAACTTCCGGTGCATAGGATAAGCTTGCGTTAAGTAGTTGTCTATCTAGTGTCACCTGATATTCTTGCCCCGCCGCCCAATCTTGTGCCGGCAAAAAAACCAGTGCGTGTTCATTTTCCCATGTCCACTGCCCTTTCACTGATGGAAGAAGCTTAATGCCCTGCGCAATAGGTGCTTTTACTTGATTCGGTGCAACAATATTTGCGCTAAAATCAATCACTCAACGGTGCAATTGTTTCTCCCCTTCAGCCTGATACTGTGTTGGTTGAATCGGGTTTAACGTGATTTTAACCCCATTAGGATCGTTGAATTTTTGCTCTTGATGCCAGTAATATCCAACACCGGCAACCCCGCATACAAGAAGTCCCAAAAACAAATATGTCGATTTTTTCATTTATTGATGATCTCCGCTATTTAACAATGCGATAGTGCGTACGTATTAATTTGTCCCACCCTACGGTAATTTGATCGATTTTCAACGCCGGTTGCCCCACACCCACCGGCACGCTTTGTCCTTCTTTACCACAAGTGCCAACACCATGATCCAATTCAACTTCATCCGCAACCATGGACACATTTTGCATCACTTCAATGCCGCTGCCGATTAAGGTTGCACCCTTCACCGGCTTGGTGATTTTGCCTTTTTCGATCAAATAAGCTTCGACGTAGAAAACACGAATTTGCCGGAGGTAATATCCACCTGGCCGCCACCAAAGTGCGGTGCAAAATGCCCTGTTCTACGGACGCCACTAAATCCTCAAATTTATCTTTTGCCTGCCAACATATAGGTATTGGTCATGCGTGGCATTGGCAAATGGGCATGATTCACGACGTCCATTGCCTGTCGGTTGCACGCCCATCAAACGGGCATTCATTTTATCTTGCATGTATTTCTGCAAAAATACCGTCTTTAATTAGCACGTTATGTTGGCTCGGCACACCTTCATCGTCAACGGTGACTGATCCTCGGCGATCCATTAAAGGTGCCATCATCCACGATCGTGCATAACGGCGATGTGACTAATTCGCCGATTTTGCCGGTAAACAATGAACTTTCTTTACGATTAAAAATCGCCTTCCAAGCCGTGCCCTACCGCTTCATGTAATAACACGCCAGCCAACCTGCGCCCAACACCACCGGCATTAATCCTGCCGGTGCCGCCACTGCACCTAAATTTACCAATGCTTGACGCACCGATTCTTTTCGCAAAATAGACCGCTCTTTGCTCACCTTTGATAGCTTTCAAAGAACCACTCTAAGCCGAAACGACCGCCTGCGCCCGCACTGCCACGCTCGCGCTACCGTCCTGTTCTACCAACACGGAAACCGATAAACGAATGAGTGGGCGAATATCTGCCGCCAAGGTGCCATCTGTGGTCGCAACTAGCATTTCTTCATATACCATGCCTCGCTGGCATTCACCTGCACCACTGCGGGTCTTCCGCACGGGCAGGTTCTATCCACCAAAACGCAATAATTCAATTTTTGTTCTGGCTTAAGCTGTATAACGGATTAATGGGTTGATAACGCAGCGGTGCGTCCACCGGGATTAAATCTAACCGGCAGAATAAAATTACACTGAGAAGGTTGCGCAATACCACGCACTGCTTTGGGCGCATTGTTGCAAATTGGCTAAATTAATTTGGTCAGAATAGGCAAAACCGGTTTTTCTCGCCACTGACTGCACGCACGCCCACGCCACGATCAATATGAAATCCGCCCTCTTTAATAATCCCGTCTTCTAATACCCAGTTTTCATCCTGACTCAACTGAAAATATAAATCGCCATAATCCACGTTGCGTTGCGCTAAGGTATCAAACAGATTAGACAAATCTGATAATGCTAAATTATTGCGAACTAATAGGAGTCGGTCACTTGCTTTTAACATGAAATCACACTCAAAAATAAATCAAAAACATAAAAATTGCTGAGAATTATAGCGAATTTCTACCTAAAGCAAAAAGAAAAAAGTTAGCAAAATAAAGAAGATAAATTCATTCTCATGAAAAACGGGCTTTAAACTTTTTGAGGTATTCTCTTTACGTGAGATCAAGTTTTTTTATGATTACTCACCGATTACCATGTTTGTAGTATGGACTCATTTCATTTCACGTTTTATACTCCTCCCCTACCTTTATTACAGCAACGTATAAAAAATCATGGAAAATCCATTTACTGCTAACTGGACATCAAAAGGTCATACGCTTTGTTTAGGTCATTGGGAAATCAGTTAACGGACTGCCTACACTTCCTCGCTGAACGACGGGATAAAGATATGAGAACACAAAATATTTATAATTTCATGGATCCCGAAGATGAACTTTATTTAGAAAGCTAGATGAAAAATGATTGGATACTGCTAACATGGATTGGTTATCTGATTTATTTATTCAATACAATATTCCATTAGAAGAAGAGTATATGCGGGCATTTTACCAAGCCGTAAATCAGAGGATTGGCGTTGTGGTAGCTGTGGTGGGTGTATTTTAGATAATCAATAAATAAAAATCAATTAGCACACCAAACGTCCGATATCACAATCAGGCTTTCTGGCGGCTAATTGATGTTTATTATTTTAGTTAATTCTCATCCTGTCTCTTCCACTTTCGCCACCGCACCGTTAATCGTTAGCAAATCTCAGTGGAAATTAAATGCGTTAAGATCGTAGCTAATTCCTGTAGTTTTTCCGTATTAGCTGTGCCACTCATTGAAATAGCCTTTGTTCTTTTAAGCCTATTCGTAAAACGCGAGAAAACCGCTTTATCAAAAATTCCCGGTGCATTAATGCCATGCAGAACAGACAAGCGTTGCGCCACAGACTGACTTTCTTTTTCCAAATTCGCACGAGAAATCAATGGATTATTTTGCAGCAAATTCACGGTGATGTAGTAACGTTGCAAAATTTCACGCACACCGGCAGACCATAATTGTAGCATCCGAATATTCGGCTTATTGATAGTCAGCATATTTTCACTGTGTTTAATAATATTTTGCCGTTGAAATTCTTGAATAATCTGCTCTACTCGCTCGGCAATTTGCGCTTCTTCATTAAAATGCAGGAATAATTCACTTCGCAAGAACGGATAAATTTTCAATACACTATCCAGCACTAAGGTTTTTTGAATCAGCTCATAATGCAACACAATGCTGGCAACCAATGATGGCAAGACAAAAAGGTGCTGGATATTATTGCGGTAGTAGGTCATTAATACAGCAGAAGAACGTTCCAAGCGAACAATTTCACCAAAATTGTCTTTTTCCACCAAAATACCAACGCGATCCAAACTTAACACATGATCAAGCATAATTTCGGTTTTTCCGTTGGAATCACCACATCATCAGGAATATGGCACGTTTTGTAAGAATTGTTGATAACTGGCAAGTTGCTCTAACAATTGCTCGCGAGATAGCGCACGTTGTCGGGAGGATAACAACGCCGTACCGGTTAAGTTCATGGCATTCACTGCACCGCTTTATTAATATTCACCATCACTTGATGAGAGACCGCGTCAACCGCTTTATAAACCATTGTAGGCGATCTTCCAATGGAGCTTTCATTCCGGGAAATGCTGGTTTAAATAATTGCTTTAGCATATCGGCTCACCAAAAATTGCACATAACCTTTTTGCCCAAATTGCGTAACTTTTTGATCACCCGTAGCACTAAACCGGCATTTTCTTTTTCTTTTTGCCGCCCACGCAGCTCTTTGCGTAGTGTCCACTTCTAAACGTGTTCATACACATACACCGGCACGACAGAAATCGGTCGGGTTTGCTGTTGCTGTGCCAGGCTTGCAAAGTCATCGACATCATGCCGGTTTTTGGCGCTATAAGCGACCGGTACGGGAACGCCCTGCCTTCAATAAAGTATTCCACAGAATAACCACGATGGAACAATTCCGCCAAATATTCACGGAAAATGGTGGAATACAAGCGATTGCCTTTAAAGGTACGACGAATAAAGAATGCCCCACCACGGCGGAACATGCCTCCTACCGGCCAGAAATTTAGGTTAATTCCGCGCATGATATGTGCGGTACCAAACCTGGTGATATACATAGGAAAGTAACAAGTAATCGATATGGCTACGATGGCAAGGCACATACACGATTTCATGCCCCTCTAATGCCAACTTCCGCACGCGATCGGCATTTTCCACATCGATGCCTTGATAAAGTTTATTCCATAGCCAACGCAAGAAACGATCCGCTGCGCGTAAAGCCTTCATAACTCACATTGGCAGCAATTTCATCTAAAATTTTTCGGCTTCTTTGTAGGCTTTTTCTTTACTGATATTTTTGCTTTTTGCTTCATCCTCAATGGCCGCCAATATCACTGGTTGTTGCACTAGTTTATTAAACATCGCTTGGCGATTTAGGCAAACGCAGACCAGTCGCAGAAATCCGCTGCTTTAGCAAAGTGTATTTTTGCCACGCGGGCGAGTTTTTGTGCAATTTTCTGATCAAAGCCATGCTCACGCGTCATATAACGCAAAGATACCGCTTGCGAGAAAAACGTACAAAAAGTATCCCGTCCAAAACCAGAGTGCTGCGATGGTTTTTGTAGTCCGTTTAACAAACGTAAGTTTCGTAAACCGGTTTGTCTTCGCGTCCCGGCGCTCTTCCCCACAAAACCGAAACCGAAATGAGTTGAACATCTAATCTCGGCAAAGTGCGGTGCAATTCCAAATAGTTATTGAAGATCGTGATGGTTTCTTTTCTTCGCACCTTTGGATTTAAAAAGCGCCGTCCTTCATCTAAAAAGACAAAAGCGTGGCAAAACACGCCCGTTAATTTCATTTTGCTCCAAGTGATCCGGTAAACCGACACTCAAACAGTTTTTACGGAAAATCACAAAAGTCGGTTTCAGAGGTGTAAGGCAACACATAAACGACAGGTTGCGCAAACATTCAGTGCTAATTCTTCAATAGGGATGATGGAATCGGATTATTTTTACTAAAATCGACAATGGCAACTCGAGCAATTTTCGATAAGCATTAGAAAACTCGCCATAATAAATGTCCTTGTTATAACGTCAGTATCACTAAAAGGTTGTCAAAACTTGCGCTAGTTTAGCATAAAAATTTTTACTGAATTAGTGACCTACGACACAATTCTCAGATAACGTCATCATTCGCACTATCTTTTACCAAAGAAAAGATTGCACCGCTTATTTTTCTGTATATAATACCAGTTATTTATGCATATATGAACAGGATTGATATTGTGAAACCACTCACAGCCCGCCAGCAAGAAGTCTATGATTTTCTTAAACATCATCTGGAAACCACAGGCATGCCACCAACGCGAGCGGAGATTTCAAAAGAGTTAGGGTTTCGCTTCCCAAATGCAGCAGAAGAACATTTGAAGGCTTTGGCGAAAAAGGCGTCATTGAAATCTGTTTCCGGTGCATCACGTGGCATTCGCCTTTTGTGGAAGATAATCATGCGAAGAAGAACCCGGCCTCTCTCATTGGTCGCGCGTTGCCGCCGGAACCGATTTTTAGCCGAACAACATATCGAAGGCACATATCATGTTGATCCTGACAATGTTTAAAACCACAAGCGGATTTTTCTACTCAAAGTGTATGGTCAATCCATGAAAGACATTGGTATTTTAGATGGCGACTTACTAGCAGTGCATAGCACAAAAGATGTGCGCAACGGTCAAGTTGTGGTTGCGCGATTGAAGATGAAGTGACAGTAAAAACGCTTTGGAGCGTAAAGGTTCGATGATTTACTTGCACGCTGAAAAACGAAGAATTTGCCCCAATTGTCGTAGATTTAACCCAACCGCCGCATTTTGAAATCGAAGGGATCGCTGTCGGCATTATTCGTAATAATGCTTGGATGTAAAAACGCCCAAGCGAAAAACACGAAAAATGACCGCACTTTTTATTGCAAAAACCGGCATCCGTGTATAATTTGCGCCCTCAGTCACGTCCGAATAAGTTCCTTGCTTCCACAAGATTGGTGACTGGTCTTACGTTGAGGCTGATTAACCCGTAAGGAGCAGTAATGCGTCACTACGAAATCGTGTTTATGGTCCACCCGGATCAAAGCGAGCAAGTACCAGGGATGATTGAACGTTATACCGGTTCTGTAAAAAAGCCGGCGGTCAAATTCATCGCCTAGAAGATTGGGGTCGCCGTCAATTAGCATACCCAATTAACAAATTACATAAAGCACACTATGTGCTTATGAATGTAGAAGCGCCTCAACAAGTCATCGACGAGCTAGAAACGACTTTCCGTTATAACGATGCTGTATTGCGCAGCCTTGTTATTCACACTAAGCACGCCGTAACCGAAGCGTCCCTCAATGGTTAAAAAGCAAAAGACGATCGTAAAGCTTTAACTGAAGTTGAATCCAACGATTTTGAGGATGCTGAAGAGTAATTTGAACATTGATAATCGTTTATCCATTATTGGTAGTTGTCGCAGTAATCCTAAACGACGCAAAAAGCCCGAACGAGATCGAACATTGCCAATTTTTAGTTGGAACATCGTTCGAAACCAGCTAGAAGCTAATTTAATGCGACAAGCTTGGTGCAAAAATTCCGGTTCAAAGTCAGTGGCAATCAATTAGTAGAAAAACTCAAGGCATTACGGTCGGCAGTAAAGTATTAATTCAGGGTTTCTTAACCACCCATCAATTAAATAATGGGTCAACACAATTAGTCCTACATGCCGAGCAAATCGAATTTATAGATTAGGAGACTAGCCAAATGGCACGTTATTTCCGTCGTCGTAAGTTCTGCCGTTTCACAGCGGAAAATGTTGTTGAAATCGATTACAAAGATATCGCTACATTAAAGAACTACATTTCTGAAAGCGGCAAAATTGTACCAAGCCGCATTACTGGTACTCGTGCGAAGTACCAACGCCAATTAGCTCGCGCAATCAAACGCGCACGTTATTTAGCGTTATTACCTTACTCTGATACACATCATCACTAAGAAGGGGAAGGTCAAATGCAAGTAATTCTTTTAGATAAAATTGCACACTTAGGTAAAGTGGGCGATCAAGTCAATGTGAAATCTGGTTTCGCACGTAACTACTTAATCCCACAAGGTAAAGCAGTTATGGCAACCGCAGCGAAACATTGAACATTTCGAAGCACGCCGTGCAGAATTAGAAGAAAAAGCAGCTCAAGCATACTAGCCGCAGCTGTTGATCGCGCAGCACGCTTAGAAGCATTAGGTTCTGTAACCATCGCATCTAAAAGCGGGTGACGAAGGTCGTTTATTCGGTTCTATCGGTACCGTGACATCGCTGATGCAATCACTGCAAAAAGGCGTTGAAGTGGCGAAAAGTGAAGTGCGTTTACCAAACGGTTTAATCCGTACGCTTGGTGAACATGAAGTAACTTTTCCAATTCCACGGTGAAGTTTTCTCTCACTTTGAAACGTTGATTATCGTTGCTGAATAATCTGTTTACGAAAAAGCCCGGTTTAATGCCGGGCTTTTTATATCGGCGTTATCACAAGTTTAATTCCGGCCATGTTTAAAAACAACGAGTCATCCAAAATGAAATCTAAGCAGCGGATTGTCCGGAGACTTCCTTGTTTCCAATAAAACGGTATAATTCGCACTGAATTTTTCGATATAAGATTCCCGCCAACAGATGCCGATGGAAAACCGATTAATTATTTTTAGAGGATACAAATGTAAAAGAAGATTGCATTGAAATGCAAGGTACAATTCTGAAACCTTACCAAACACCATGTTTCGCGTTGAGTTAGAAAACGCCATGTGGTAACTGCACATATCTTCGGCAAGATGCGTAAGAACTATATTCGTATTTTTAACTGGTGATAAAGTCACCGTAGAAATGACACCCTACGATTGCTAAGCAGTCGCATCATTTTCCGTAGCCGTTAATGTTCGCCTCGTCGAATCAACAAAAACACCGGATATTCTCCGGTGTTTTGTTTTTGCTGTTGGATATTGCATCTTTTTCAAAATACGACGCTGAACAAATCCACCCAAGAAATGCAGCGAAAGAAAAAGACCGCACTTAGAATAAATAAAGGAGTATCACCATACGGCATAAGGCGTTTTGCCTTCTGTCGGCGCGATCTCATGCGTGTAAGTATGGTTTCCACAAATTGTGGTGCTTGCGCCACGATTTCCCTGTGCATTAATAAATGCGGTAACACCTGTGTTCGTGGCACGAATGACAGGCTTACCAAACTCTAATGTCAGATTTGTGCTATTTGCAAAATGTTGCCATGGGCCAATGGAATTGCCGAACCACGCATCATTAGAAATGGTTAAAATGAAATTGAATCTGCTACCTTATTTTTCTGTAACTGCACCCAAAATAATTTTCATAACAAATCGCCGCTGTGAAATTAACATTTTGCTGAGAGAGTGGTTTTTGAACAAAATCACCACTTTGAAAAGCTGACATCGGCACCTAAACACCGTTCCAAGCGGGACGTAAAAGGTTTCTAACGGTACATACTCACCAAACGGCACTAAATGATGTTTATTATAGCGGTTGAGGCGTTTTTAGCTCATAAGGCATCGCTTTATTACCAACTACCGCAATAGAATTGAATAACTTTACCCACAGACTCATCACGATAAATCGTTCCAATCATCACTTCTGTATTCGTTTTTCCGCTATGGATTGGAGCATTTGGAAAAATGGTTGATATTATTTTCATAAGCAGGAAATGCCGCTTCCGGCAAAATAATTAAATCTGTTTTCCCCTAAATTATCGCCAATCAATCGTCCCATACTTTTCCATGGTTTGAGACAAATAATTGGATCCCATTTTTAAATTCTTGTCAATATTGCCTTGAACTAAGGTGATATTCACGGCTTTTTCAGGATGTCTTGCACATATTTTACTTTGGACGTATAGCCCGCAAGCAAAGCAACAAACGGCTAGAATCAAGACATTCGCCACCGCCATCATGATCTTTGCGTGGTGCGTAGCTCATGCAAAAACGCCATTAAAGTGACCGCACTCACAAACATCGTAAAAATGTTAATCCGGTAACACCATCGGTGCAATGCCTGCAAAAGGACTCTCAATCTGCGTATAGCCAAACTGCAAACCAAGGAAACCGGTGAAAGACCCAACCGCGCAGGAATTCCGTAAACGTCCACAATACTGGATACATCACCGCTCGTTGCACTTGCAGACGACGTACCAACATGGGCAAAATAGAGCGATATAAAGATAAATAGGCTGCCAACACAACCACTTAAGAAATAGCTCACCACCAGAGGTGCATCGCCGAATTGATGAATACTGACGTGCAACCAATTGACGCCAAAATGTGAAAAACCTAAGCCCCATAAAAAGGCAGAAAAAAAGTGCGGTGGATTTTTGTGGCGTTTTTATTGCCCAAATTAATCCTAATAAGGAAACATAAGATAGCGGCCAGTAATTGAAAGGTGCGAAGGCAAATACGCCAATAACACCGGAAAACAGTGCGATAAGGTAAGTTAAGTATTTATTCATCACGCAAATGGCGTACGCCTCCCAGCACACACCCCTCAATATGTTGTTATTGAATGAATAAACGGCACGCGTAGAAAAGCGCGCCATCGTTAAAGATATAGTGAAAAATCAAGTTAAAATGAAAAACTATTCGATAATCTCTTCTGTTTTTTCCTTCTCCGCAGGTGTTCATCCGGCACGGTAACACGCAACTGGATACGCGTCGGCTGTCGGCAGACGTCACTCTAAAGTGGAGATTTTCCAGCGTAATTTCTTCGCCACGTTTCGGTAACAACCAAAAGGCCTGCATAATCAATCCACCGATAGTATCCACTTCTTCGTCAACAAATTGCGTGTTAAATTGCTGATTAAAATCATCAATATCCGTCAACGCGCGCACTGCATAAGTGTGACGGGAAAGCTGACGAATATCTGCCACATCTTCTTCATCAAATTTCGTCTTCAATGTCTCCAACAATTTGCTCTAATGACGTCTTCAATGGTGACCAACCCTGAGACGCCACGACTCATTCACGACAATGGCATGTGAAAACGTTCGGAGCGGAAATCTTTTAGCATTCTGTCCATACGTTTGCTTTTCCGGCACAATCATTGTCGGGCGAATAACATCAAGCAGATTAAATTCTTCGCACTGGCACGTAAATATTTCAACAAATCTTTGGCATGTAAAATGCCGACAATATTATCGCGATCATCTGCGTCTTTAATCACCGGAAAACGGGAATGCGCTGATGCAATAATGACATCCAAACAGGAATCTAAATCCTGCTCCGCTTCAATAAAGACAATTTGAGAACGCGGATCATGATATCACGCACGCGCACTCGGCGATTTCCATCACGCCCTCAATCATTTCGCGGGTATCTTGATCGATTAAATCGTTTTTGTTCGGAATCACGAATGACTTCCACTAAGTCTTCACGATTTTTAGTTCGCCTTGGAAAAAGCGCCCGAAAAGAGATTGGAAAAAGGATTTTGTTTACTGGCTTCGGATTGATTGGTCGAGTGTTCTTCGTTCATAAAAATTTAATCATTACCGTCGGATTGACGAATAAAAAGTACCATATTTACATTCAAAGCGCAAAAATAAGCATAAAAGTGCGGTGATTTTTATAAGAAATTTGTCCTAGGTCACAAATTCATTTAAACATTCCGCATGCCCTCTTTACGCTTACCTTGCTTGTTTAATTTGCCATTTAATCCACACACACAAATTTAGCGTAACGCGTTCAACTTCTGCCGCTTTTAATTAAAAACGCCTTACGTTCTGCTGTGGTCATACTGTCGCTAGTGCCGGGAAGTTTTACCGTAATCGGATTGACCGGACGCCCGTTAATATGAAATTCATAGTGCAAGTGCGGTCCCGTTGATCCGCCGGTATTCCCCGATAGCGCAATTCGTTCCCCTTTTTGACCGTTTGTCCTGCTTTCACTCAAGGACGGCTCAAATGCATATAAACGGTTTGGTATTCACGCGAATGTCGAATCACCACATAACGGCCGGCACCACGGGCTTGATAAGCAATTTTTTCTACTGTGCCATCCGCCGGCGCAATCACCGGTGTACCTGTCGGCATAGCGAAATCCACCCCTTTATGCGGAGCAATTCGGCTGTAATCGCGGCGGCGAACAGGGTTAAACGGCGAGGAAATCCGCGCTTGACGTTGCAATGGGTAACGTGCAAAACCTCTGCCTAAGGTTTCACCTTGGCGATTATAATAACGGCCGTTATCAGCTTGGATCGCATAATAGCTCTTACCGTTACTGATAATGTGAATCGCCTCCACATTTCCCTGACCGGTGAGCTTGCCATCTAAATATTCACGAGAGACCAAAATGGAAATTTTTGTGCCTTTTACTTAACTGTTTTAGGGCTCACTTGCCACTGCAAGGCGGAGAACAACTGATAAATTTGGCGACTTTCCAGTCCCATGCTCTTTCAAACTATTCACAAAAAGACGTTTCCATGCTACCGCGTAAAACATCCCGCTTCCATGTGCTTTTCTTTTCGATAATTTGTCGTTTAAATTGTCCGCTTGCTTGCAATTCGTAAGTATGCTCTTTCTTTTGAGAAACAAGCCAGTTCAAATATTCTAATTCTTTTCCATCATTATCCAAAAATCCAGTAAAACTGTTGCCCTGCCTGTAAATGCTTTAATTCAGGATAGGCTTCGGTCAACTGCTTGCCGGTCTCATCATCTAATCCGAAAGCTCCAAGACATCCTTTAATGTTCTCCCTTTTACAACGGTGTGGCTGAATTGTTCTTTAATCCGGATAGCCTGATCGGCCACATCTAAAATATTCGCCACCACATCTTTTAGCATCATTCGGCAACCCTCTAATCCATCAAATTCATCATGCGGTTGTGACTTCTTCCGCTTCGTCATCTTGCCCAAGGTCGTCCTCATAAGAGGTTGCATTATTATCTTCGGTATTCAACCCACGAGTATCCGCAAGAATCTGTGAGGATTGCAAGGTTTCATTCGCAAACGAGGTCGTGTAGGCAGATGCGGGATAGAGTGCATCGGCGAGAATGTCTTGAAATTGATTCGTGCTTGAAGTGAGATCATTCGTCATGGAAGAATCAAGATGAAGAGGATAGCCATGGTTTCCGCTTTATCGGAAGCACTGTCGTTTAAGCGTAAAAACACCAAGTGCAATTGAGCAAATCGCAATATAACGGCTTTTATACGAGATTTTCTTTTACGGCGATCTCTAGCCAACATAATATACTGCACAGCACCAACTTCCTTTACAACAAACCCTTCATCAGAATAGTAGTTACGACCACATGAATATTCATCAGAACATAAATTAAAATGAATCTCGTCATTATACACAGAAATTTGCGTTCAACTTGTTAAACTTCAAAAATAAGTTATTTTTAGCGCAATTTTTCCTCAAAACAAAATGCCAAAAATTCATATGCAAATCAATGCAATTAAATTGCTTTTAGTTGAATTAAAAATATTAATGTGAAATACGGGCAACACGTGGCGTTAAGCAACATTAACCTGACAGTTTATCCCAACTCCATTATTACCATTGTCGGTCCAAACGGTGGAGGTAAATCAACCTTGTTAAAAAGTCTTGCTAAAATTACAACAGCCCACGTCAGGTCAAGTCATTTATAACAAAACATATTCGTATTGGCTATGTGCTTACAAAAATCCATTTGGATCATAATCTTCCCATCACTGTGAGAAATTTTTATCCCTAAAAAGGCATTGGACAACAAGACATTCAAGAAGCGATGATGCGCTTGTCGATTACCCATTTAATGCACAACAGTATGCAAAAGCTCTCCGGTGGCGAAATGCAACGGGTGCTATTGGCGCGAGCGATGTTAAATAAACTGAATTTATTGGTCTTGGATGAACCGACTCAAGGGGTGGATATGACCGACCAGGCAGAACTCTACCAGCTGATCAATCAAACCCAAAAAGCAACTTAATTGCGCCATTTTTAATGGTATCCCATGACTTACATATTGTGATGGCAGACACCAATGAAGTGCTTTGTGTCAATCAGCATATTTGCTGTGCCGGCATCGCCGGAAACCGTGTCTAATGACCCGACATTTATTCACTTTTTTTGGCGATCAATTTTCTAAAAACATTGCAGTTTACACCCACCATCACAATCATCGTCATGATATGCATGATATCTGCAACATGGAACCGAAACACTCCCACGCAAGGTAATATGATGTTTGATATTCTTTTTCCCGCTTGGCTTACAGGCATGATACTTTCGCTCATCACCGCGCCCCTCGGGGCTTTTTGTCGTTTGGCGAAAAATGGCTTACTTTTAGTGATACCCTATCCCACTCTGCCCCTCCTTGGCGTGGCGTTGGGTATTTTTCTGCAAATCAATCCGTATATCGCCATTCTCATCCTCACGTTACTGCTTTCCGTTGTGATGGTTTGCTGGAAAATAACACGCAATTTTCTGTCGATACGCTACTTGGCATTATCGCCCACAGTTGTCTTTCAATCGGCGTGGTAACCGTCGGCTTACTGCAAAATGTGCGGGTAGATTTAATGTCCCTATTTATTCGGCGATCTGCTTTCCATTAACTACGAAGATCTAATTTATATCGGCATAGGTGCTGTCATCGTGCTTGCCACATTATGCTATTTTTTGAAACCACTCATTTCCACCACCATCAGTCCTGAACTGGCACAAGCGGAAGGCATTAACGTGAAAAGAATGCGCTTTTTATTTCTAATGATCCTCACCGCATTAACCATTGCGTTAAAGTATGAAATTTGTCGGCGCTTTGATTATCACCTCGTTGCTCATTATTCCCGCCGCCACCGCCAAACGCTTTGCCCGCACACCGGAAAGCATGGTTGTCATCGCCAGTATCCTCAGCATGATCGCTGTCTCCATGGGCTTAACCTTATCCGCCTATTACGACACCGCCGCCGGCCCTCAGTGGTAATCTGTTCTACTTTCTTATTTTTATGTGCGTTACTGAAAAAGAGCAAAACTAAAAATCGCCCCAAAAATGACCGCACTTTGATCGGCAACCTATTCTTATTTTTCTCTGCGCATGATGCTTCATGCGCGAAAGATACGCTTTTTGCGATTGGGATCGCAAAATCGCATCGTAAGCTTTTCCTTTTGATAATTTCACTGACTAAAGTGCGGTCAAAAAGGAACGTTTTATGCAAAAAGGATTCACCTTATTGGAAAGCTTGATTGCACTCGCTTTGTGATAAGTGTTCTATTAACATTGGCACTTCCACATGGCAACACTATCGCCAACAGTCGATTTTTGCAGAAAGAGCAACAAAAGCTGTATATCTTTTTACGCCAAATTCAAGCGGGTAGAAAATTCATCGGACATTTGGTTGTTAATTGCCAATCGTCATCAAACGACGGGACGTTGGTGTCTCACGGCGCAAGTGAAGCATGACAAATTATGTGATTGCTTAAACCCACAACATTGTCCCTCGGAAGTTTCCGCCTATTTTTATTTTCTCTGCCTTTGAAGGCACCCTGTTAATCAGCAAACGCTACTACCTTTTGAAATTACAAGGTTAAGCGGCATTCGTAACACTCGCGTCCACAGCCTGTTTTTGTGTTACAAGCCAACCATCAACGAACCTCTTTTTCATTTTAATGTGGGCAGTCTGAAATTAAAAGATAACCAATCTCAAGCGCTTGTGTGAATGATGAAGAATAGCACAACGTTAAAAACCAAAATACATGTCAGGGGCAAAAGCTTGCTGAGTTTAATGCTTTCACATCCTTCTTCATTTTTATTCTTGGTGATTTTACAGTTTTATAGCCAACATCAACAGCAAAATCAGGAAATGCTTTTGCGTCTGCAGTTACAAACGGAGCTACAGCGTGTGATTCAGCTCATCGGAAAAGATTTGGCGCGTGCCGGTTTTCGCGCGGTAGAGCGAGAAATCAACCCGAAACAATTTGTCCTTATTTGAACAACCGACTCCGCCCTCGGCAATGACTATCGCGCAAACTGAATGGTGAAAAAGCACAGTTGCGTTCTTTTTCTATGATCTGAATGTGAACGGCTGTATAGGCGGACAATACAAAGGCAATACCTGTCTTGCAAACGAGAAAAATGCCACCAAAGAAATTGAACGTGAATTATTCGGTTATCGACTCAATAAGAAAATGGTAGAAACTCGCTTAACCTATAAAAAGTGCGGTCAAACAAAAATTGCAGTTTTGAAGATTGCCAACGTTATACTCAACAATCTGCCTGCAATCACGGTGGTTGGGTGGATTTGTTAGATGAAAAGAATGCAAAATCACCCATTTAACCTTTGATTGGTTGGCAGAGCAAAAAGGCGTTGAAGTACGTTTAATGGGAAATTTAAAGCAGGCTAAAAAATACTCTACGAAACCGCCATCGTTGTGTCCCTTATTAAACCGGAGAAGAACCATGACAACACCCCAACGCGGCATCATGACCTCACCACTGATATTACTCAGCGGATTTCTTTGCCTACCATGGCTGTTTCTAACGATGATCTACTGCGTTTGTATTCATGCCATTACCGCTCAGCGACGATCGGTATCGTGGAACAACAGCTCACGCTGCAACAACTTAGCGTGAATGAGAAAATGCGCTGTGAGACAGCTTTCCACACAAGAAAAACTGGCGATACCTTTCTCTTGACATTTCGGCTGGAGAACAATCCATTCGCTGATGGCTTAAGCCATTATGCGTGGTGTCAACGGATAAGTTATTTCAAAAACAGCCGGTGCGAAAACCAACATGAAAAATTGTTTGACCAGTTTATTTCCGAAGAAGGGCTTGCGCTTTTTCGTTCACAATTGCCGTCGCCTCCACTCATGTTAGGCTCAGTCGTCGCCTGTGGCATTGTATTGGTTCACGGCAGAATGAAACTGAATGGGAAGATTGATAAAAAAACGTAATGCGGTGATTGTCGCCGAAGGCGAGTTTACATTCGAGGACAAGGTAAAATTAGTGGTTCGATTATTACCAAAGGGCGATTGACGTTAGATGAAAATATTACAGTGACTTATTCCAAAAGTACGGTTACTCAGATCGTGCAACAATACAGTCGTTGGCGCTTAGCAGAGAAGAGTTGGTATGATTTTTGTCGTTCCCAAAAATTAATCAGAAAGGCATGAGCTTGGTGTCCTTGTTGGTGACTTTATCTGTATTTAGCGGGCTTTTTCCTCACGTTTAACCAATGGGGAAATGTACAACGCAAAAAGTGCGGTGGAAATTTATCAACGTTTTCAAGCCATTCAACTTGCTGAAAATCAACGACAACGCCAGTTTCTTGGTCTCTCTTGCGAAAGCAGTATTCATCAAAATCACATTCATTTTCATATTACGTGCACGCAAAATCAGGTCACGGTGAAATATCCTCGCGGTGAAATTCAGTTTATAATAGCGCAACTTATATTTGAGCGTATTTCCGGAGGCATGCGTGTTTACTGTTTATCATTCTGAATCAACTTGAGGTGCAAAGGGACATTCTCGTTGAATTAATTCAACGTCAACCGCTGAGCAATCCCATTACAGCCGGAAACGGTGCTGGTAGCAAAAGTCCGGGCATGGCACAATGGTTACAGTTACAAATCGCTAGAGCAAAAAGGCATTGCGGCGAATTTTGCGTTTCCGATGCCCGCCAGTTTTATTTGGCAGCTTTATGCCGAAAAACTTTGCCCTGATGTGGCGCAAAGCAATCAATTTAATAAAAATGCCATGATGTGGCGTTTGATGCGCTTAATTCCTCAATATTTAGAACAAGAGACTTTTTCCATCCTTTACGCCATTATCTGGCGCATTCTGTTCAATCGAGCAATTTAAACTCTATCAACTTGCCGGGAAAGATTGCGATTTATTTCGATCAATATTTGGTTTACCGCCCGGACTGATCGCTGCTTGGGAGCGCACCACGATGCGGAGATTCATCATCAAATTGAAAGCTCACTAAATCTTAATCACGATCGTTTATCGGCACAGATTGAACAAAAATATCGCCTGGCAGGCGAGCCTGTGGCGGGCGTTGGTGCAGGCGGTCAAAACGGAAACCGGATTGATTTGAGTGCAACACCGAGCGCATTTACATCAGTATTGTTAGAAAAACTCCGTGAAAATCGACGCTCTTTTTGCCGGAACGTCTTTTTCATTTTCGGTATTCGGCCTTGCCGAAAAGCGTATTTAGAAATTTTTCAAGCCATTAGCGCATATTGTGATGTCATTTGTTCTTCAATAATCCTTTGTCAGGAATATTGGGAGACATTGTCGATCCGACATTTGTTGCAAAAATTAGCGTTGCGTACTCGATACCGATTATTTCAATCGAGCCGAATAAACCGTTGTTATCCGCAGAACAAATTGCGCAGGCTGAGCGCCAATGGGAGGTGACTTACGCACAGGAAAAATTGCAAGTCGGCAAATCCCCTTGTTGGCTTCTATGGGGAAAATGGGACGATTTTTCTATTTATTAACGCAGTTGGAACCGAATGAGATTTCTGCCTATGCGGAGATTGAACCGAAGAATTTATTGAGTCAAATTCAACATCAGATTTTTGCACCTATACCGAGTGGCAGTGAGCGTTAAACTATCAGGAAAATGACCGCACTTTTAACCTTCCATGCTCGCCACAGCACGATGCGGGAAGTGGAAGTCTTGCAGGATTATCTGCTGCGATTTATTACAAGAAAATCCCTCATTTGACCCCAAAAAGACATCATCGTGATGGTGGCGGATATTGATAAATACACGCCTTTATATTCGCGCGGTTTTCGAGCAACATGCTACGCCGCAAACTGCCATTCCATTTTCTATTTCGGATAACAAATTATCGGAAAATGATGTGATTATTGCTGGTTTCTCTCTTTATTGCAGCTCAAAGAAAGTCTTTTCAGTGCAGAAGACGTGTTAGCACTGTTAGATGTACTGGCAATACGACCAACGCTTTAATATTGAATTGCAGGATTTGGCGCAAATTCGAGATTGGGTGAAAAATGCCGGCGTGCGTTTTGGTTTAGAGAAACAACCGCAGAACCTCATGGTGAGACGCAAAACAACTACATTCCCTGGCAAGCCGGCTTAGAACGCATGTTGTTGGGGTATGCCTTACGGGAAGAAAATGGCATTTTGGCAAGACAGCCTTGGATTGGACAACAGTTTTCGGCTTTAAAAGGTCAGCTAGCAGGGCAACTGGCTGAATTTATTGCCGCATTATCAGATTGGTCCAAAACGCTGCAACAACGCTATTCCGTGGCGCAATGGCAACAACATTTGTTGACCTTAACGGATCGTTTCTTTGCTCGCGACAACGGAAACCGAAGAAACCTTTATTTTATATTAAAGACGTGATTCAGCAATTTGCAGAACAGTTACAGGACGTGCATTTTGACGAGCGCTTGGCGGTTGATGTTGTGGCAGATGTCATGAGTGGTGCGTTAGAAGAAAACCCGAATCATTACCGGTTTTTTTAGCCGGCAAAGTGAATTTCTGCACGTTGTCGCCGATGCGTTCTATTCCGTTTAAAGTGGTCTGCCTGCTCGGTATGAATGACGGTGAATACCCACGTCAACAGCCGCCAAATAGTTTTGACTTAATGCAGTATCACCGCATTAAAGGCGATCGTGCGCGCCGTGATGATGATCGTTACTTGTTCCTTTGAGCTTTGTTATCTGCGCAGGAATATTTGTATATCAGCTACATCGGACGTTCTATTTCAGATAATCAAGAACGTGAGCCCTCCGTGTTGGTGAGCCAGTTGTTGGATTACATCGTGGAAAATCTGCCGGATGAAGGCAAGGATTGGCTGGCATTACTGGTGCAACAACACGGCATGACGGCATTCAGTCGAAAAAACTTTGAAAAAAACGACCGCACTTTTAGCCAATCTTTTGCGCAACAATGGTTGCCTTTGGTGAATTCACAATCCAATCAGGCATTGTCAGATTTCATTCAACCAGACGATAGCGCAGGATGATTTCGAACAAGAAACGGAGATTGAATTTTTCTCGTTTAGTGGCATTTGTAAAAATCCGGTGAAATTTTTCTTTGAGCGCCGCCTCGGTGTGAATTTTTCCGAGCAAGAAGAAAGTATCGCCGACAGTGAAAATTTCGTTTTGAATAATGGTTTAGAGAAATACTTGATTCATGCAGACTTGGTCGATGTCGATGAACACCAAATCGATGCATTTTTTGATCATTTGAAGGTGAAAGGTGTATTGCCAAGAGGCTGAATTTGCGACACTCTACGCCAATAAATTATTGGATGAAGTGGCGGAATTTAAACACTATATTGCCGATTATGTGAACAAACGCCACAAAACCGTTTTTGTACAAAATGACCTTGCCGACGGCATTCGGTAACATCACCTTATCAGGCAATATCTCCCACTTATATGGCGACCCGTTACAGCGTGTGACTTGGCGCATGGCAACCGTCAAAGACAAAGATCGTATTGAAGCTTGGTTGTATCATTTATTGTTGTGTGCCACGCAGCGACAGCCCGACGGAATCCATTTTTCCAAGGCAGGACAAACGTGAGATTTTCGGGTGATGTCTCAACAGGATGCCCTTTGCGCAACTGCAAAATTTATGTAGAAAGCTATTTAGCCGGGCAGTCGCAATTACAGTTGATTCCAACACAGGTCATTGAGGCATACCTAAAAACAGATTGCTAACGAAGATGAAGTAGATGTTGATAAGTGTTTAGCTCAGTTAACAAAAATTGCTGAAGGTGATGATTATTCTCGTGGCGATTTATATTGGCAACTGTGTTGGTACAAACGCAGGAATTAGATTTGAATTGGATAAATCAGCAGGTGAAAGCGTGGTTTGTAGCCGATGTTGCAAGCGATTAAAGACGGAAAAATAACCTTATAAATAGACCGCCATGACCACGGCATTTTCCCGTTTTGCCATCAGGGCGTCGGGTAATAGTTTTTACGGATATCCACTTGATTAAAGCCCAGCGAATCACAAAGCGCTGGGCTTTTTATTGATTCGCGCACTTCTAGCCACAATGTCAAAAATGCCTTTTTGTCTGAGTTGGGTGATGAGCTCGTTTAAGAGTTGTCGTCCGAGTCCCAAGCCTTGTTTTTGCGGATCGATAGCACATATTAAACAGGGTGGCTTCATCTAATACCGTCTGACAAATAGCAAATCCGTAAATCTGATGGCCTTCGGCGATCTTTAAATTGAGATAACGCTCGCCTTGGTTATTTTTCAGCGTACCTAAACTCAAGGCACGGCGTGAGCCGCCTGCTCAATGGCATAAAGTGCGTCAAAATCTTGTGCTTCAATCGAGCGAAATGGTTATCGACAGATCCTTGTTATGCAGCATTGATGGAAGGATTGTTGAATGGTTTGCCAAAAGTTGACGTTTTGCCTGCGGATGTTGTTTAAATTCCTCAAGATCACCTGACCGCCACACATTTAACGGTTGTGGGAGAGCTAAAGTGCGGTCATTTTTCGAGGTGTTTTGAGAAAGCAACCAATAACTGACTTTATGGTTAACTTGCAAACAAGCAAGCTGTTCAAAGGTGATGTTTAATACTTGCTCGCTATCCAGTGTCAGGCTGCGTAACACATCCTGCACAACAGGCTGTTGCAATAGATTTTGCTGACTGACGATCACCAGACGAATAGGCTCGGCGACAGTGATATTCATTGCGCCTTTCAACGCTTCCGGCGCACTAACTGCCATTGGCTAATGCCCATTTTGTTGCAGTAATACATCTCGACGGGAGTAAGGTTGGCGCGTTTTCTTGCATATCTAAAATCAATTCAATCCAGTATAATGGGCGCTCATTTTTAACCAATAAGGCAGAGGATTAATAGCGTGATTTGTGCAGAAAGCGAAGTGTTGGAACGGCATTTAGATTTTTAACGGGGAAATCATTATTGCCTACCGGCGCGGTGAACGATGAGTTTCTTTCCCGATTTACGACGCCAAGGTTTTTAACGCCCGCGCTTGGAGTTGGTATTTTGATTACGCCAACCGAGAAAATCAAAAGCAACAAAGTGCGGTGGATTTTTTCCCTCGAATTTCAATACCAAGCCGATTTGATCCTGTTTTGTTGGACGAAGAACAAGCAGGAATGCCATTTCCAATTAATGCAAATATCTGCCAAAAGCCCGGTGGGGCAAGAAATACTCATTGTCGGCGAAAATCGTAGCGTGTACGTTCTGCCGAAAATAGGCTTGCGGACTTCGGCGATATTCACAAAATCGACTCTGCCCGTCGTTGTAGTCTTTATCATTTTCAGCTAAAAATCCACCGCACTTTGAGCTGAATTCCTTCTGGAAATCCTACCAATCACCACAACTTGCCGATGTCACCGTGTATGCCTTGCCGGGCGTATTCAGCGCCGCCGAACTGGATGGCGGCACCGCATTATTGTTGTCCACGTTAAAAAATGTGTCGGGCGATGTGCTGGATATCGGTTGTGGCGCTGGTGTGATTGGCAGTTACATTCAAAAACATCATCGAAAAACCAAGCTTGTAATGACGGATATTCACGCCATGGCGCTTGAATCGGCACAGCGAACCTTGCGAGAAAATCAGTTGCAAGGCACGGTGTTGGCAAGCGATGTGTTTTCTCATGTGGAAGGTAAGTTTGACTTAATCATTTCCAACCCGCCGTTTCATGACGGCATTGATACCGCTTATACTGCCGTTAAGGAATTGATTAAACAAGCAAAATGGCATCTTGAAAGCCGGTGGTGAATTGCGCATAGGCGAATGCTTTTACCCTTATGCACGACTGGTTGGATCAACATTTTATGGGCCATGAGGTATTGGCAAAAAATAATAAGCTTAAAGTGTATTCAGTACGCGGATGAGTGAATAGTGCGTTAAATTTCGCTAGTCTGACAAAAACCTTTAGCTAGAATTCTACCTATTATTTACTACTTTGGGAGACGACTATGAACTTCCTAACATCGCCCAACAAGTGATTGAAAAACTTGGCGGCAAAGAAAATATTGTCACGGCGGCCCACTGTGCGACCTGTTTGCGTATATGTGCTAAAATGATGAAAGCAAAGTGGACAAGGAAGGCATCGACAATATTGAGGGTGTCAGTGACAGTTTGCGGTTGCCGGGCAATATCAAATTATTTTTGGTTCCGGCACCGTGAATAAAGTCCACGCTGAATTAACCAAATTGCTGGGCATCGGCGATGTGAGTAAAGCGGAAGTGGCAGAAGCTAGCTGGCGGTAATCAAAGTTTGTTGCAACGTTTGGTAAAAAGGTTTAGCGGATATTTTTCGTACCGATCATTCCGGCCATTGTGGCAGGCGGTTTATTGATGGGTATTTACAGCATGCTCACCGCCAAGGGGTTCTTTGTGTATGAACTCAGCGTCATTGACATGCATCCTGGAACTCAAAGATTTAGTGATTTTCATTAACACCATTGCGAACGCACCATTTGTATTCTTGCCGGTATTGTTTGGTTTCTCCGCCACCCGTAAGTTTGGCGGTAACCCATCTCTTTGGGGCCAGCATTAGAATGTTATTGGTTCACCCGGCACTGGCTGATGGTTGGAAACTATGCTTTAACGCTGGCAGAAGGAAAAACCAATATTGGAATGTACTTTGGTTTGCAAATTGAACGCGTAGGCTATCAAGGCACTGTGATCCCAACCTTTAATTTCCGCTTGGGTGTTGGCAGCGTTAGAAAAACGTTACGTAAATTTGTGCCGTCTTATCTAGATAACCTGATTACCCCTGTTATTTTCCCTTATTTATCGCGGGCTTCTTGGCGTTTACCCTCATCGGCCCAATCGGACGTGAAGCCGGTTCATTAATTGCCGCAGGGCTAACCTGGTTATATGACACATTAGGTTTCATCGGCGGTGCAATTTTCGGTACCTTCTACGCGCCCATCGTAATTACCGGTATGCACCAAACCTTCATTGCGGTGGAAACCCAATTATTAGCGGAAATGGCACGCACCGGCGGTACCTTTATTTTCCCAATTGCGGCAATGTTCAACATTGCGCAGGGCGTCACTTCGTTTGGGCGTGGCATTTCGCCTTTAAAAGATCCGAAAGTTCGCGGCTTAGCCATTCTTCCGGCATTTCTGCGTTGCTGTGTATTACTGAGCCGGCCATGTTCGGGGTGAACTTGCGTTATCGCCAAGCCTTTATCGCGGCGATGATTGGCTCCGGTCTGGCGAGTGCCTTCATTGCCTTCTTTAACGTAAAAGCCATCGCCCTTGGTGCGGCAGGTTTCTAGGTATTCCATCGATTAAAGCGGACAGCCTTGCCATGTACAGCATCGGTATGGCTATTTCTTTATTGTGCGTTCAGCCTTCCACTGATTTTTAGTGAAACGACGCACAAGCCAAAGCTATACAACAAAAATAGGCAACACCTCAAAAGATGTTGCCTATTTTAGCTCCAATTATCCATAAAACCACCGCACTTTTCATGCGATATTACCTATGAGAATCTGTCCTGGCGGGTATTTTTCAGGCTGGCTTTTTAACGAACAGACCCAAGTGCGGGTGGTTTTTATGTTGATTTTTCAATCGCGTATGAGTTATTTACCAATCACCTCTAATCCGCCCATGTGAGGGACGTAAACACGTCTGGTACGGTAATCGAACCATCGGCATTTTGATAGTTTTCCAAAACCGCCACTAAAGTACGCCCCACGGCTAAACCGGAACCATTAAGGTGTGTACCAAACGGGTTTTCTTGTCGCCTTTTGAACGACAGCAGTGCTTTGCATCGACGCGCTTGGAAATCCCACATGTTGGAGCAAGAAGAAATTTTCGGTACGTATTTTGTGCCGGGTACCCAAAACCCTAAGTCGTAAGTTTTGGCAAGATCCAGCCCATATCACCGGTGCAAAAGCAAATACTTTACGATATGGCAAGCCAAGTAATTGCAAGACTTTTTCCGCATGACCTGTCAGCTCTTCCAGTGCCTCCATGGATTTTTCCGGTTCCACAATTTGAACCAATTCCACTTTTATCAAATTGGTGCATTCGAATTAAACCGCGTGTATCACGGCCCGTAAGAACCCGCTTCAGAACGGAAACATGGCGTATGTGCGGTCATTTTTAACGGTAAATTTTCCGCTTCTAAAATGTCACCACGGACCAAGTTAGTGACCGGCACTTCCGCTGTTGGAATCAATGCATAAGTCGTTGTACTTCATTTGGTCTTGCCCTTCTAGCGGTTTCGTGTGGAATAAATCTTCACCGAATTTAGGCAATTGACCCAGCCATAAAGCGTATCGTGGTTGACTAAATAAGGCACATAAGCTTCCGTGTAGCCATGTTGTTCCGTGTGTAACCAACATAAATTGCGCTGATGGCACGATGTAATCGGCAATTTGACCTTTCATTACCACAAACGGGAACTGGTTAATTTCACCGCAGAAGCAAAATCTAAGCCTTGTAAATTTTCGCCTAACGCAACGTGGTCTCTTTACTCAAAATCAAACTTTGCGTGGGCTCGCCCCTAACGGGATACTTCAAGATTTTCAGTGTCATCTTTCCCCAAAGGCACTTCATCCGCAGGAATATTCGGGATGTTCAAGGCAATGTCATTTAACGCGTTTTGTACTTTTTCTAACTCCACTTTGCTCTGTTCTAATTCTGCGCCAGTGATCCACTTCCGCCAACAACGGCGCAATATCTTCTCCACGGGCTTTTGCGCACCAATCGCTTTTTAGAACGCGCATTACGTTCTGCTTGGTAACGTTTCGGTTTTGACCTGTAAGGCTTTGCGTTGTTCTTCTAATTGCGTGATCTTTTGCCACATCAAGAATAAAAACCACGTTTAATTTTTAATTTTTCTGCAACTTCTGCCAGATTATTACGAAGTAAATTCGGATCGATCATACTGTTACCTTTCTTCTTCTGTTTATTAATACTATGTTAGACTGTGTTTATTCTATATCGTATTCATCTAATAAACTAGTAAAAACATGGATCAGTGCGGTTGAAAAATCACCGTGTTTTTCTCATTGCCCGCTTTTTACAGGTTAGGCGAGAAGTGAATCGTCGCTATGCGTTGAAAAATACGCCGATAAAAGTTTGATGTAACGCAAAAATTTTTCCTAATTCTACTACTTAATAAGTAGCTCATTGCTAGACTGGCGTTGATTTTCTCACCACCAAATGAAATTGTTTCTGGAGTCTCTATGGAATTTCTCATGAACTTTAAGTGAAGGCACGCAATTTGCGATTCAGCTTGCGATCGTCTTGATCTGTTTATTCTACGGTGCCAAAAAGGCGGTATTGCGCTCGGTTTATTAGGCGGTATCGGTCTTATTGTCCTGGTGTTCGGTTTCGGCATTGAACCGTAAACCGGCAATCGATGTCATGTTAACCATCCTTGCGGTGGTGGTAACATCTGCAACATTACAAGCCAGTGGCGGTTTAGATGTGATGTTGCAAATCGCAGAAAAATTACTGCGTAAAAACCCGAAATACGTCAGTATTCTCGCCCATTTGTTACCTGCACCCCTGACGATTCTTTTGCGGTACCGGACACGTGGTTTATACCATGTTACCGATTATTTACGATATCGCGATTAAAATGACATTCGTCCGGAACGCCCAATGGCAGCCAGTTCTATCGCCTCACAAATGGGGATTATCGCTTCCCTCGGTTTCGTTGCGGTCGTCACCTTAACGGCTTTTCTTAGTAAATACACAAAACCATTTAGCCGGCTGACGGTTACTAGATTTATTAAAAATCACTGTGCCATCCACCCTTTGTGGCGTGTTAGCCACTGGTATCTTCAGCTGGTCTCGTGGTAAAGATTTAGATAAAGACCAAGAATTCCAAGAAAAATTAAAAGATCCTGAATTCAAAAAATATGTGTATGGCGACAGCGCTTCCCTTCTCGATAAAAAATTACCACAATCCAGCTGGAATGCGATGTGGATTTTCTTCAGTGCCATTTTAGTGGTTGCCATATTAGGGTATTTCAAAGAATTGCGTCCGTCTTTCGGAAATAGCACACGGCGCAAGTCGTTGAAGTACTTTCAGGCGATAAAGCAGTCAAAAGCTTTAACGTGAAAAGATGTGAAAATTCTTGCCGTAGCCAAAGACGGTAAAGTCGCGCTTGATGTTAAAGACAACAAAGCCAAAGCAAAAACCGCTTATGACAACGTCGAGATTTACGACAACAAAGGTACATTAACCCAAACTGTTGCTTTACAAGATAACAATGTGGTCATTACTGCTGCGATAAAACAGAAACCATTGAAAAATGCGGCAATCGTCTTTAAAAAGACTCCGTGAAGAAAAGTCAATTTAGGCATGGTTCATGTTATTCAAATCTTCATGCTATTAGCCGGTTCATTAATCATCATCTTTACAAAAACCGACGTCAGCAAAATCAGTAAAATGAAATCTTCCGTTCCGGTATGATTGCATTAGTGGCAGTGTTCGGGATTTCTTGGATGGCAGAAACTATGTTTACCGTCCATACACCGATGATGAAAGCTGCGATTAGGGACGTCGTAAAAGCTCACCCTTGGACTCATGCTGTGATGCTATATTAATCTCTAAATTCGTTAACTCCCGCGAGCGGCGACTAGTGGTATTCAGTACCGCTTGCATTAGGGCTATCGGTGTTGACCCGGCGATTATTCTTGCTTTTCTGCAGCAGGCTTGTTACGGTTACTACATTTTTACCAACCTACCCAAGTGATCTTGGCAGAGATTCAATTTGACCGTTCAGGCACGACCCACATCGGTAAGTTTGTCATCAACCACAGCTTTATTTTACCGGGCTTAATCGGTGTAATTACCTGTATCTTTGGTTATCTTCACAACCTGTTTGATACTTTATCTAGATTAGATTACTCAATAATAATCCGCACGTAAAACGTGCGGTTTTTAGGCCCCCATAAGGGTTTGATATCACAAGCCCCCTCAAGGGGCTTGTGAAACTGGTAACTGTGTTTATTTTCATATCATTTTAGTCAATCGTAGCGTGCAACTTGTTGCACGAAATCGTGAATGCCCAAAAGAGTTAACAACGTTCCGTGCGTATTTGGTCGTGCATCAAGATGCACGCTACGTACGAAATCGTGAAATGCGCAGTAGAGTTAAATAACGTTCTGTACACGTGATCTCGGTCGTCATCAAGATGCACGCCATGCATACAAAATCGTGAATTACGCATCGAGTTAATGTGTTAATCATTCGTGCAACAAGTTGCACGCTACTAGGGTAAATAATCCTCCTGCAATGTTGAATTTCGGTTGTCAGCCTATTCATTATATCGCGAGGATTTTTCTGTTTCATCACTAAAGCTATTTGGCTCCATATACGTTGCGTATGGTTTTTATAGCCAGACTTTGGTTGGCTAGAGATAAACAAGGCTACTTCACGAGAAGTAGCCTTGTTTATGTCGATTAACTGATAAAACGTGATACAGCTATATTTCTAATGAAATATAGCTTTTATCAGTCGACTATTTTAGATATTAAATTAAGATTTGAGCCGGTGCAGATAACCTGTGGAACTTGTTGTTTGTCTTCAAAGTGCAACAAACCCCACGCCTCTGGATTATCCAATACCGCTCTTAATAATTTATTATTCAAACCATGACCTGATTTATAGGCTTTGAAATCACCGATGATGTTATAACCACATATACAAATCACCGATCGCATCTAACATTTTTGTGACGAACTAATTCGTCTTAAAACGTAGCCGTCTTCATTCAAAAATTCGGTAATCATCAAGCACAATGGCATTATCCAAGCTACCACCTAAAGCTAAGCCTTGGGATTGAAGGTATTCAATATCCTTCATAAAACCAAAGGTTCTGGCACGACTAATTTGTTGAACAAACGCCTGTGCGGAAAAATCCAACACATAATTACGTACATTTTTGCTAATTGCCGGGTGATTAAAATCAATCGTAAAGTTCAAACGGAAACCGTTATAAGGAGAAAATTCAGCCCATTTATCACCATCTTCTACGCGTACTTTTTGTTTAATACGAATAAATTTCTTCGGTGCATTTTTGTTCTTCAATGCCGCATCAAGTCATAAATAAATAAATGGACTTGCACTACCATCCATAATTGAAATTTCCGGTGCATCTACTTCAACAATCACATTATCAATACCTAATCCAGCCAATGCGGCATTAAGATGTTCAACCGTTGAAATACGCACACCTTGTTCATTCACTAAGCAAGTACAAAGCATTGTATCACGCACTGAATTTGCGTTAGCCGGGAATGTCACCGGCGGATTCAAATCAGTACGGCAATCAGACCACCCCAGTATTCGGCATTGCTGGGCGCAAAATCAGAGTAACTTTGTTACCGCTATGCAAGCCAACACCAGTGACTTTAATGCTTTGTTTTAAGGGTTCTTGTTTAATCATAATACTCTACTTTTGTCATTATTACGCATAAAATCACGTACATTAAACAGTGAATCAACATTAGCAGGAATAGGTTTATCTTCCGGCTTTTGTTGACCACGTTCAGATACGTTATCTTGTGTTATCTGACCATAATTTGGCGCCCTGAGTTCTAAACTACCAAAGGCTGTACTAATCGGTTGAAGACCCGGTTGAGTATTTCCTGTACCGTCTGAGGACGAGCAGGAATTTTGAATTTCCGGCGTTTCAGGCTCACCGATACCGGTCGCAACAATTGTTACACGAATTTCATCAACCATATCCGGCACTAATGTCGTACCGATAACCACGGTTGCCTCTTCCGAGCAAAATCCTCTCACGGTCTCACCCTACAGCGTTGAATTCAGATAATCCCAAATCCATACCACAAGTAATATTAACTAAAAACACCTTTTCGCGCCGGATAAATCCACACGTTCTAATAGATCGCTTTTTCACGGCAATTTTTGCAGCCTCTTCAGCACGTCCCTCTCCTTGTGGACCTTGAGTGCTGCGCCAAAGCCAATCATTGCTTGTCCCATTTCTGACATCACGGTACGCACGTCAGCGAAGTCCACGTTAATCAACCCTGAGATGTGATCATATCGAAAATACCGGTCATAGAATTATTCAACACATCATTTGCAGCGGAAAAATGCTTGTATCAATGTGGCATTTTTGGCATGGCCTTCGTTAATTGCTCATTAGGGATGATAATAAGAGAATCCACATATTTCGATAACTCTTTAATTCCCTATTTCAGCAAACATCATCCGTTTCTTACCTTCGAATACAAACGGCTTCGTCACCACAGCGACGGTAAGAACACCCTAATTCTTTTTGCACTTTGAGCTACGATCGGTGCCGCACCGGTACCTGTACCACCGCCCATTCCGGCAGCATAAAATACCATATCAGCCCCTTCCAACATTTTTACGAATGGCATCCTGATCATCTTCAGCCGCTTTTACGACCGACATTTGGGTTTGCACCCGGCACCTAATCCTTTTCTCGTTGTATTCGCGCCGATTTGAACGGTTTGTTGGGCTTGACTCTTACGAAGCGCTTGAGCATCTGTATTCACAGAATAGAATTCAATCTTACCATGCTCATCGGTGTTCAACAGAGCATCGTCAGTAATCATATTACCGCATTTTTGCTCGCATATTTGCAACCATATGATTAATCGAGTTACCGCCACCGCCGCCAACACCGACGACTTTAATCAACGCACCACTCATTTCACCAAGATCGTAACCACCGGCTCAAACATAATTACCTATTCTCCGTTAGTGCCGACAAATTATCGGCGTATTAAACCCAAATTAGTTCATATTGTAGATGAAAATCAAAAATCTCAAAAATTCGACCGCACTTTATTAAAAATTTTTTCATGATATTGCCACAAGCGCTTAAAAATCCGCTATCGGTATGTTCCTCATTGATTGGACCTTCATCTTCATTACTATGTCCATATTGCAATAATCCAATGACCGTTGCATATTGTGGTTTATTGACGTAATCCGTAAGACCGGTAATATTTAACGGGCTACCAATACGCACTTGAGCGTGAGTACTGATCACCTCTGCAGACATTCTTTTTAAGTCTTCAATTTCAGTGCGCCACCACCGGTGATGACAATGCCGGCAATAAGCTCACATTTCATATTTTTAGAATCTAAGTCCGCTTTTAAATAAAGAAGTTCATTTTTAACTAAACCTAATAATTCTTTATAGCGGGCAGATGTCACCATCGAAAGTTGTTCGCGAGTCAATGCGCGGACCACGCCCGCCAATGCTAGAGACTTCAATTTTTATCCGCATGATGTTTCGGTGGACAGAATGCACTACCATGATTCACTTTAATGCTTTCAGCCTCCATTCTGAGGTCGCACAAGCATAAGCAATATCATCGGTCTACACGATTACCGGCGTAGTGAATCACCTTACTAAAAAGCGCAAATGCACCCGTTTGATATACACCATAATATCCATAGTACCGGCACCGAAATCACCACAGACGCCCAAATCTTTTTCATCTTCAGTCAATACAGAATAACTTGAAGCCAAACCGGAAAAAGACAATTTTCTCCACTTTTAATTTGCAACGTTCTACCGCTTTTTCTCAGATTGTTTAGCCAATCCTGATGACAAGCACTAAATGGGTCTGTGCTTTTAAACGCACACCTTGCAAAACCCAATGGATTTTTAATATTCATTTGCTTATCAACGGCAAATTCTTGTGGAATAATGTGCAACAAAAGACAACCCTTCCGGCATTTTCACTGAACTGGCTGCGTGAATCGCGGAATCAATTTCATCTTATGTAACTTCGCTTTCGGCAATCTGGCACAAAAGCCATTTTCATTTAGACTTTGAATATGTTCACCGGTACGGCTAGCGTTACGCTCATAATACGGCAGTCAGCCACCGATTCAGCCGCTTCAATGGCGCGTTGAATTGAAGTCACTACTGCATTGAGATCCGTAATGCTTCCTTTATCAATTCCTTTAGAAGGGCAACTGCCGACACCAAGCACGTTTACCACGCCATCAGGCAATACCTCGCCCACCACAGCAACCACTTTTGATGTGCACTGACTCCAATCCTACAATAGTCTTTGATTCCACAATTTTAGACATTTTTAACTTCACTATTAATATTTAATTAGCATCCACCATGCCTACCGAAGCACCGGAGGCGTAACGTAAATCAACGTAAGATAATCGCTTATTTTCAGGAATTTCAATCTGTGGATAAATCGTAACAAAACGCTCGAGTTTGTTTTTCCAGTCGCCTCGCCCAAGTTTCAATACCACATCATTATCTAATACGACTTTCCATGCACCACGCGCATCAGTGGCAACCGCTTTTAAATTTAAGCCTTTCTGTTTCAAATCAGCATAAATTCTATTCCAGGCATCAAGCACTTTTTCACTTTGGAAATCCGGACCGGCTAGACGCGGGAGATGCGTATCTTTGAGTTTATTCATGGGCGCCTGAAAAACGACGCCATCATCAGAGAGAAAAATCGCTTTTCGTTCCAAATCGCAACAGGCTTATACTCTGTCACCCAAATGCTTAACTTATTCGCACACATTTTTCGCATAACCGCCCTTTTACCCAAGGCATTGTTTCAATTTGCTCACGAATAATGTCGGCATCCTGACCGAAAAAGCCTTTTAACCCACCCATTTTTCAATAAAACATCACGCACATCCGCATCCGTCGTAAAGGTTGGTGTGCCGACTAATGCAAATGCACTGATAGGTTTACTATCTAATTTTTCTAGAAAACTTTGCCAATTTGAATAAGAATAGAACGCGATGCCAACGCATAATAGCACAAGTAATAATTTAATTTGCACAAAAACTTTTGATTTTGGCTCACCATATCTTATATTTTGTGTGGTTTTTGCGTTTTAGTAAATTCATTCCGCGCTCAACTCTAAAATTTTTCTCAACCAACTGTTCAAAAGAATACCCAAACCGTTGCAGCTGATTTTGGGAATAAACTGTGGCTTGTCATACCCGGGATTCGTGTTCACCTCTACCAAACGGAACTTTCCTTCTGCATCGGCCATCACATCAATACGGCTCCAACCACGACATCCCACCACATCATAAGCCTGCTTCACTAAACGGCGTAATTCCTGCTCACGCGCGTCACTTAAGCCAGCCGGGCAAAAATACTGCGTATTGTCAGAAATGTACTTCGCGTCATAATCATAGAACTCTCCTTCCGGCACAATTTTTATGGAAGGCAACACTCACCATCCAACACCGGTCACAGTGAACTCATCGCCGGCAAGCCATTCTTCGATGAGTACGGTGCGATCAAATCTAAGCGCAAAATCCACCGCACTTTCCAATTCTTCCATCGTTTTCACCTTTGGTTAACCCTACGCTCGAGCTCTTCCAAAGAGGGTTTTCACCATCAACGGCAAAGCTCAATTTTTGACCACTACCTCAGGGGTTTAAAGTTGCTCGATTTTTCCACTGTCACGATTTCCATCTCAGCGACCGGCAAACCAAAGGCTTTCCATAACATTTTTGGTACGCATTTTGTCCATGGTCAGCGCAGATGCCATCACACCACAACCGGTGTAAGGAATGCCGATTTGCTCTCAACAACCCTTGCATCGTGCCGTCTTCGCCACCGCGACCATGTAAAATATTAAACACACGATCAAAGCCTTGTTCTTTTAGTGTTGCGACCGGAAAAGTTTTCGGATCAATCGGGTGAGCATCATACCCTTGTTTACGCAACGCATTTAATACGGCTGTTCCCGATTTAAAGACACCTCACGTTCGGCTGAGGTTCCGCCCAATAATACAGCAATTTTTCTTGTTTTAAGGTTTTACTCATCTCGCTATCCACTTATTCTTTTGTCCAACATTCGACTAACTGGCGTGAAAGCTTGCTCACGCTGCCGGCACCTTGCGCCAAAATTAAATCGCCATCTTGAATAATTTGATCAAGCACATCCCCTAATTGTGTCGTATCAGACACCAAAATCGGATCCACTTTGCCAAGATTGCGAATGGAACGACATAACGCTTTACTATCCTGCCCCTACAATCGGTGCTTCACCGGCAGGATACACATCCAACATAATCAAGGCATCCACTTGAGACAATACTTTGCACAAAATCATCAAATAAATCACGGGTACGGGAATAACGGTGCGGTTGGAAAATCATCACAATCCGTTTATTCTCCCAGCCTGGCGTGCGGCATTGAAGGGTGACACCCACTTCGGTCGGATGATGGCCATAATCGTCCACTAACATCACTTTTACCGTTCGGACGAATAAATTGCCCTAACTGATCGAAACGACGCCCTGCCCCCGGAAATCGGCTAACGCGGCTAAAATCGCTTCGTTTTTGATGCCTTTCTCTTTAGCTACCGCCAATGCAGCCGTCGCATTTAAAGCATTATGGCGTCCCGGCACATTTCAACAAGACATCGATGCGTTCACCGTTCGGACAAATCACCGTGTAATGACCTTGAAACCGGTTTGTTGATAATCCTCAATCCGATAATCGGCATTCTCACTGAAACCGTAGGTAATCACCTGACGCCCAACTTGTGGCACTAAACTCATTAAATCGGCATCATCGGCACATAGCACGGCTAGATCCATAAAACGGCAAATTATGTAAGAAATTACATAGGTTTGCTTCATTTCATCAAAATCACCGTGATAGGTGTCCATATGATCCGGCTCAATATTGGTCACGATAGAAATCATCGGTCGCAAATGCAAGAAAGAGCATCACTTTCGTCGGCCTCGGCAATCAAATAACGGCTACGCCCCTAAATGCGCATTCGTCCCCGCCGATTTCACCAAACCACCATCTCACAAAAGTCGGATCCAAACCTGCTTCCGCATAAATCAGAAACCATCGCGGTGGTCGTCGTTTTACCGTGCGTACCCGCCACGGCAATACCATGACGAAAAACGCATTAATTCCGCCAACATTTGCGCGCGTTGAATCACCGGAATGCGCGCGTCTTTTGCCGCCACCACTTCAGGGTTGTCATCACGAATCGCGGAAGAAATCACCACCACGCTGGCACCGGTAATATTTTCTGCTTTGTGTCCAATAAAAACTTTGGCGCCGGCACAGGTTAAACGCTGAGTTACCGCACTTCCGCAATATCCGAACCGGAAATATGATATCCCTCATTCAATAAAAATTTCGGCAATACCACACATCCCCTGCGCCACCGATACCGATAAATGAATTTGCTTCACTCGGCGCATTTCCGGAATGATGTCTCTAATCTGTTGATGATAGTTATCCATGAATCTGTCCTTCTTACTCGGTCGCGCAAAAATAATTGAAAACAACGACCGCACTTTTTAATTTTAATTTTGCCACGTCTTCAATCACCTCAGCGACCCGCTTAGCCGCTAACGGTGTTGCCTTTTTGCCTTTAACGCCATGGCTATAATCGTTTCACGATCTGCCAACAGTGGGTTAACGCATTCAACAGACGCGCTTCGGTAAATTCCGGTTGCTCAATGATCGCGCGGCCCCCTGCATCCGCTAAATATTTGGCATTCAAAATTGCTGACGATCTTTATGTGGAAAGGCACAAAATAGCAGGTACACCGACTGCCGCCAATTCGCACACCGTCAATGCGCCCTGAGCGACAAAATCACAATGTCCGCTCAAGCGATAAGCCTCTGCCATGTCATCAATAAGATTCAGTCGCCACGCCATTTTGATTTGCCTGATAGATTTCCTCAATGCCTGCTAAATTGCCCTTGCCTGACCCTGGTGACGCACATAAATCTCCAAACCTTGGGCACTGAGTTTTTCAGCGACCTTTGGCACAGTTTGATTTAACACGCGCGCCCCTTGGCTACCACCGACGACTAAAATACGCAAAGTTTTATCACGCTTTGCAAAACGCACTTCCGGTGATTCGGTTTGAATAAATCACGGCGTCGGATTTCCCACCACTTCGGCATGAGGAAAGGCGTTTGGGAAGGCTTGCAACACCGTGCAAAGAATTTTGGATAACCAATGATTGGTTAACCCCTGCAATGGCATTTTGTTCATGTAAGACTACCGGCACGCCGCAAAGTTTTGCCAGCAATTCCACCCGGGCCGGAAACATAGTCGCCCATGCCTAATACTGCATTGGGTTGGTATTGTTTGATAATTCGGCGAGCCTGACACACTGCGCGCAAAATCGCAAAAGGCGCCAATAATAAACTCTTAATGCCCTTACCACGTAACCCTGAAATTTGGATAAATTCAATGGGAATGCCATGTTTTGGTACGAGTTGGGCTTCCATACGATCTTTTGGTGCCCAGCCAGCGAATTTCCCAACCTTGCTGTTGTAATTCTTGTGCAACGGCAATGGCAGGAAAAAAACATGTCCGCCTGTTCCACCTGCCATCACTAATAATTTTTACCCATCTCTTTTCTCTAAAAATATTTAAAAAACCGACCGCACTTTTGGGCCTAGTCATCTCGCAATCTTGCTTGACCACCACGCATGAGGCGATTTTCGTGATCAATGCGCAGTAGCATGCCGATAGTCACCGACATAATGATAATACTGGATCCCCCGTAACTGACCAGTGGAAAGGTAAGCTCTTTGGTCGGTAACATCCCCAGCGCCATCCCTAAATTCACAAAAGCCTTGGAAGAAAATCCAAAAACTGATCCCGAAAAGCTAAAAAGCCTTTAAAACGCTGTTCAGAATTAGGACTCTCGCCCAATTTTCATGGCGCGAAAAACCAATAAGCCAAGTAGCGTAATAATGATAAAAATCCCAAAAAGCCGAACTCTTCGCCCACAATCGCCATGACGAAAGTCAGTGTGCGCTTCCGGCAAATATTCCAGTTTCAATACGGAATTGCCTAACCCTTCCCCGAAAAAAGCCACCACGACCGAATGCCATTAACGAGTTAGATAATTGGAAACCGGTGCCGTAAGGGTCTTTGAAAGGATCCATAAAGCCGGTAATCCGTTTTAGACGGTACGCGGATGTCAGCACCAACCACACAAACAACAACAAGCCAACGCCAATTAACCCTGATAAACTGCCAAAAGTTGGCACCCACGATAAATAATAAGCCAAAGGTGATAATAAATAAGACAACGGCACTACCCAAGTCTGGTTGTACTAAAAGGAAACAGCCCATCACGCCCATCACGATAAAAGGCTTGAACGCACTTAATTTGCGACTCCGCACTTCATCATAACGTCGGGTAAAATAACTGGCGAGGAAACAGGTTAAGGCTAACTTAGCAAATTCCGCCGGTTGGAAATTAAATAAAACCATCGGGATCCAACGGCGTGCCCCTATTCACTTCCCGTCCGATCCCGGGAATCATCACAAGAAAAAGCAACACCAAAGCTACGCCAAAGAGTTTAACATGCCATTTTTCCCATTTTTCCATGGGAATTTGTAGCGCAAAAATAACAGGTCACACAGGAAAGGATAATGTAAAGCATCTCGCTTGGCAAAAATAGAACGCATCACTATACAAACGGGTACCCACCGGAATAGAGGCTGAGGATACCGCCAATAGCAATTAATAGCAAGATTAAATACAACCAAAGCAACGTGCGGTCGTACAACGAACTGCTTGGCGTTACGGTGGTTACTTGCACGCTACGCGCTTTAAAACTGATCCCAAAATCCCATGTATTTTTCCTCATCTGTCCTAACTTAATGATGAGCTTAACTGGAGCCAATCGCGTGAATGCCTCACCGCGTGCTTCAAAACACGGAAAATTGATCCAAACTGGCGCACGCCGGTGATAACTAACACCATGTCGCCTCGCTTGTAATTGCGGACGGATCGCCGCGATGGCTTGTTCCATGGTGTCGAATAAGCGACTTTGTGAGGTAAGATCGCTAACGCTTTGCCATCACGGCCAAAGCAATAACAATAAATATGCGGCTGATTGATTAAGGTTGCCAGCGCTGAGAAAATCTGCGCCTTGCCATCGCCACCGAGCAATAAATAGAGTTTCCCGGCGACCTGTAAACCGGTTAATGCAGCAACCGTACTACCGACATTGGTTGCTTTTTGAATCATTGATCCAACGCACGCCGTGCGCCATATGCCACTTGGAAACGATGTTCCAGCCACCGAACTCGCGAAGTGCGGTCTGAATTCCTAACAAATTAATGCCGGCAGCTTGTGCCAAGGCAATCGCGGCTAAAGCATTCATGTAATTATGACGGCCGCTTAATTTCATTTCATCACAGGCTAAAATCACCTCATCATGCGCCATTAAATAGGTTTTCCGGTTTTCATTTTTTAGCCAATAATCCGCATGATGTTCCGCAAAACTCACTTGTTTTTCCAGGTGTTGCGTAGTTGGCTGGGTGAGCGGGTCTTCGCCGTTAACCACCGCCGTTTGACAATTATCGTAGATTTTTAATTTTGCCTGGCGATAATCCTGTAAATCCACGTAACGATTCATATGCGATCTTCGGTGACATTCAACACCGTTGCCGCCACAGTTTTTAGTGAATAGGTGGTTTCTAACTGGAAGCTGGAAAGCTCCAAAACGTAAATATCATGTGATTGATTTAATAGCGAAAGGGCTGGAATGCCAATATTACCGCCCATGCCAACGCTCAAACCAGCGGCTTTTTGCCCATTTCGGCGACCAGTGTCGTCACTGTGCTTTTTCCCATTAGAACCGGTAGCCGCCACAATCGGTTTATCCGCTTCTCGACAGAACAGCTCAATATCGCCGATGACTTCGACACCGGCTTGAAGTGCGGTCTGAATTTCTGGCGTTTTTACCGCAAGACCCGGGCTAATCACGATCAAATCGCTTTCTAAGAGCCATTGCTGGTTTAAACTGCCGGTGTGTAGAGGAATGGTTTTATCAAGTTGATCTGCGCCCGCCGGTGCATTGCGCGTATCCACGACACGAACTTCCGCGTGCTTAGCGCGCAGAAAATCAACACAGGATAACCCGGTTTTGCCCAGTCCGATAACCGTGACTTTTTATCTTGATATTGCATGAAATTCTCTCTCAAAAATGACCGCGCTTTTTGGGGCTGATTAACGATAGTTTTAAGGTCACTAAACCAATTAATACCAGCATTAGGAAATGATCCAGAAACGCACAATAACACGTGGCTCCAGCCAACCTTTTTCTCGAAAATGATGATGAATCGGTGCCATCAGGAAAATGCGTTGTTTGTTACGCAATTTGTAGGAACCCACTTGCAAAATCACGGACAGGGTTTCCATGACGAACACACCGCCCATGATCAGCGAGCAAAAAATTCTTGGCGAACTAAGACGGCAATCACGCCTAACGCGCCGCCCTAACGCTAATGAGCCGACATCGCCCATAAACACTTGTGCAGGGTAAGTAGTTAAACCACAAGAAACCAAGACCGGCGCCCACAATGGCAGTACAGAATACCACTAATTCAGCACTAAATTTAATGTACGGAATGTGTAAATATTCGGCGAAGTTAATGTTCCCGGTTGCCCATGCCACTCAATGCAAATGCACCGGCGACCATGACGGTCGGCACAATCGCCAAACCATCTAACCCATCCGTTAAGTTCACGGCATTACTGGAACCGACAATCACAAAATAAGCTAATACAATATAGAAAATGCCTAGCTGAGGGCATCACTCGTTTTAAAGAACGGCACGACAAGGCGTGTCGCATCGGTGTCTTGCCCCATGGCATACATACCAAACACGGCCACCAATGCCACCACAGACAGCCAAAAATATTTCCAACGCGCCACTAAGCCGTCTGTGCTTTTACGGGTAATTTTGCGGTAATCGTCCACAAAGCCCGACAGCATCGTAGCCGAATAAAACGAACAAGCTAAAACCAAACATAGGGGTTTCTTAAACCGCCCATAATACTGTACTCACGCCAATGGCGAAGAGAATCGTGACACCGCCCATGGTCGGTGTCCCTTTTGGCAAAATGGCTTTCAGGGCCGTCATCACGTACGACTTGACCAAAACTTCACTAATTGCAAGCGACGAATAACCTTCAGGGCCGATCCATAGGGACAATAAGTGCCGTGAGCAACGCTAAAATAGCACGCACGGTAATGTAGGAAATGACATGGAAATCAGAATTGTATTTGGTGAGAAACTCAGCAATCCAAACTAACATAAAAATTACCGCTTAATAAATCGATCACGTCTTCCATTTTCATACTGCGTGATCCCTTCACCAAAACAACGACTTTTTGTTGTGTTAATTGTTGTTTAATAATTGGTGTTAAATAAGCGACAAGTTCTGTTTTATCAGTAAAAATGGCGTCCAAAATTGACCGCACTTATCACGGAGCTGGAACGCCCAAAAGAAATCACCAAATCCAATTTGACCGCTTGGGCAAACTCGCCCACTTCCTGATGACAAAGCAGTGTATTATCGCCTAATTCGCCCATATCACCAACAACAAAAGACGCGAAAAAGCGGATATTTTTGCAACACGAAATTGCAGATTTTCATGGAACCTACGTTCGCATTATAGCTATCATCGAGGAGCAAAAGATTTTCACAAGGGACAATCGGGGAACAAACGCCCTTTCACCAAAGATGGCGTTTCCAACCTTTTTGACCTGCGCTAACGTCGCACCCATATTCATTGTCAGCGCTGTTGCGGCTAAAGCATTTGATACGTTGTGCTCGCCTAAATACGGTGAGTGAATCTGCACATTGCCTTGTGGCGTGTGTAAGACGAAAGTGCCCCTTGTTCGGAAAATACGATGTTTTCGGCATAATAATCGGCTTTCGGATCATCGTAAGCAAAATATGCACCGAATGATCGCAATCTCTACCCTGCCATTTTTGTGAATAGTTATGTGCCTTATTAATAATAGCGACGCCATGCTGGGTTAATCCGCGGAAAATTTCGCCTTTCGCTGTTGCAACGCCGTCAAGAGAACCAAAACCTTCCAAATGGGCTGCCATGACATTATTGACTAACGCCACATCAGGCTGCGCCAAGGCGGTGGTATGGAAACGATTTCGCCAATATGATTGGCGCCAAGTTCAATCACTGCAAATTTATGTTTTTCAGTTAAACGTAACAACGTCAGTGGAACGCCGATGTCGTTATTAAAAATTGCGCTCTGGGTAAATAAAAACGTCATCAAAATCCACCGCACTTTGTTGCAAAATAGAGGGCCGTCATCTCTTTTACCGTGGTTTTGCCCGAAGACCCCGTCATCGCCACCACTTTCGGATTGATTTTCTCACGCAACCATTTGGCAAGCTGCCCTAAGGCAAAACGGCTGTCTTTCACAATTAATTGGACAATATTGCCGTCTATCGGATGTTCAACCACGGCGGCAACTACAACCTTGTTCAGCCGCTTTCATAACGTAGTCATGTGCATCAAAAATTTTCGCCTTTTCAACGCAAACAACCCATTGTTGACGGCTTTTTGACGGCTGTCTGTACTCGCGTTTTCGACAGTCACGTTGCCATCACCGATAAGCTGTGCCTCTAAAATGGAGGCGATTTGAGAGAGAGATAATGTAATCATAATTTTTATTACTGAGATAAATAATGACGGGCAACTTCCTGATCGGAAAAATGATGCTTCGTTTTGCCAATAATTTGATAGTCTTCATGCCCTTGCCGGCAATTAAAATCACGTCATTTTCCACCGCACTTTGAATCGCCGTGGCAATGGCCTCTTCACGTTGATGTATCACTTGCACGGCTTGCGGATGAATAAACCGCTTTAAAATATCCGCCATGATTTGAGAATGATCTTCTGTACGGGGATTATCATCCGTAGCAGTGACCTTATCCGCCAACTGCTCGGCAATTTTCGCCATTAACGGACGTTTACCATCTATCGCGATCACCACCGCAGCCGAAAAATACACCAAAGTTTGCCCTGGCAATGTAACCGTGCCGCCTGTAACGCTTTTCCAACGCGTCCGGTGTATGGGCGTAATCGACGATCACGGTCGGTTTATGTGAGCATGCAGCATTCCATCCGACCGCATACGCCGGTTAATTTATGTGCGCTACGAATAAGTTCGGCTAAGTCATAACCAAGTGCCAACAAGGTTGCCATGACCAACAATAAATTACTGACGTTAAAGGCACCAATAAGCGCGCTTTGTAACTCGCCATTGCCCCAAGATGATTCAAATTGAATACTGGCACCTTTGTGATTAAAGGTGACGTTTACCGCTTTCAACCATTTGGCTTGTTGTGGCACAAAATCTGCATTGCTACTGACTGCAACCGCTCCGGCATGTCGGCTAACCAGGCTCGCACCAACGGAATCATCCGCATCAATGATGTGATGGTGGCTATCTAATTCGGTGAATAAACGTTTTTGCTAAGGCATAATTTTTCCATCGTGTGATGGTAATCCAAATGATCACGGCTAAAGTTGGTGAACACCGCGCACTGAAATGTACGGCCTCTACACGATGTTGTACCAAACCGTGAGATGACTTTCCAATCGCCGCAAAGTCTGCGCCTTGTGCGACAAACTCTGCCAGCGAGGCTTGGATTTCTACCGCAGAACCCCGTGGTATTCGTTGCTTCTTTGACTCAGCCGAATAATCCCATTACCAATGGTGCCCATCACGGCGCTGGTATGCCCCTAGAAATCTGTGTCCACTGTGCCAATAATTGCTGTTGTTGTTTTACCGTTGGTACCGGTAACTCCCAACCAGGTTAAACGCTTGGAAGGTCTGCTCATAAAACACATCCGCAAGATGGGATAAATGTTCGCTTAAACGGTAAAACGCAATGAGCGGAACCTGTTGTTCGTAGCGCACCCTGAAGATGTTGCTGCCTCAGAATCAGCCTCAAAAATGACCGCACTTGCGCCATTTTTGCAACGCTTGCGGAATATATTGACGACCGTCGGTTTGATGTCCTTTAATTGCAACAAAAAGACAGCCGGCCTTTGCAGTTCGACTGTCTAATGTCATTTCGGTGAGATTCACATTTTCTGCGATGTGAATCCCAGAGAAGATGAGTTAATCGATACATAATGTTTTCTCAATGAATGAGTGAAAAACGCTTTATTTACGCACCGCACTTTATGTTGAATTTAGTCAAATTTAATTGATTTCACTTGATTTTTATTATTCAAACGAACAGTGCGTTTTCGTTGTTTTATCTGTTTCAATGCCATCCGGCGGTACGTTATTGCTACGCAACGCATAGCTCATGATGCTGGAAAATACCGGTGCGGAAATTGCCCCCATAGTACTGCCCTGCTTTCGGATCATTAATCAGCACCACCAAAGCATAACGTGGGTCGGTAATCGGTGCGATACCTGCGGTATAAGCCACATATTTATCTACATAGCGACCATTTTCCAATTTCTTCGCCGTACCGGTTTTTAATACCCGACACGATAGCCTTCGACCATCGCACGACCATTTTTAATCGCGACTTTTTCCATCATGTTGACGACTTCACGTGATTTTTCCGAGAAAACACGATGACCACTACCGGTGATCGACTTTTTGTAATGATAGCGGGCGATAAATACCAAAGCTACCTAAAGTGACATAAGCACGAGCAATTTGTAATGGCGTTGCATTCAAACCATAACCATAGGCTACGTTAGCACGCTCAATATCAGACCAGCGAGCACGGTTGGCATTCAATAAACCGGATTGTTCACCAATCAAACTAAATCTGTCGGTTTGCCCAAACCGGCATTTTGATAGGTTTCCATTAAAGCACTCGGCGGCATACGTAACGCTAAACGGCTCACACCGCGGTTACTGGAGTTTTCTAAAATGCCATCTAAACTTAACTGATCGCGCGAGTGCCACGTCTTTTTACTTCATGGCCGTTCAAGATTAACGGGCCAGTATTAATAATTTCATCACGACGTACTACGCCACGTTGAAGTGCGGTTAAAACCACGAACGGTTTTACCGTTGATCCCGGCTCAAAGGTATCGGTAATCGCGCGGTTACGCATTAACTCGGATTTTACTCCCACACGATTATTCGGGTTATAGAAGGGCATTTCGCCATTGCTAAAACTTCACCGGTGCGCACGTCCACCAACACCGCCGTACCGGATTCCGCTTTATTCTCGGCAACCGCTTTCTTAATTTCACGGTAAACCATGGATTGTAATTTTTCATCAATGCTCAAGGTCACGTCTTGCAGCATCATATTTCTTCACATCGGAAAATATTTTCGACAATGTTGCCGAATCTATCTTTACGATATGTCATGGAACCGGATTTACCCACCAACATGGAATCGAAGCTTTTTCAATGCCCTCAATACCTGTGCCATCAATATTGGTATAACCAATCAAATGGGCGGTTTCTTCCACGCGAGGATAAAAGCAGCGCGCTTCCGATTTCAAAACGATACCGGTAATTTTTAACTCTTTTACATATTGTGCAAGGGTCGGTGAAATTTGACGAGATAAATACACAAAAGCGAGATTTTCGGATCTTTTTTCATCCGTTTGACCAAATTGCTATAAGAAATCTCAAGGCTTCTGCCAATTTTTGCCAGCGTTCTTTATCTTTCAATGCGTTTTTCATCAAAGATAAATTTCGGATCGGCAACGACAGAATACATCGGCACGCTAACAGACAACAGTTGACCATTACGATCTAAAATAGAACCACGCACAAACTGAATTTCTTGTTTGCGCAAAGAACGTTTATCCGCTTCATCGATTAATGAATCGGCATTGACGATTTGAACATAGGCTGACTTGGCTAACCAGAGCGATTAATCCCAAAAGAATTAAAGCTTAACACCGAAATATAACGGGCTTGTAAAAAGCTTTTTTCATAAACAACCTTCGGTTTATTCGGCTTAACCGCAGAACTGCTATGAGATGCCCCTTTTGTGGCTTTTTGGGCTTAGGCAACTTAGGGAGTTTATTAAACTTCACCATATCTCACATTCCATACTATTCAAGAATAACGACTTCTTGCTCTGATGTGGCACGTTGCATACCTAATTGTTTGGCAATGGCTTCTATTCTCGTGTTATCGCTGAGTGTCGCTTCTTCTAATTTTTAAATTTAAAAACTCATTTTCAAGCGCTTGATGCTGCAAAACCAATTCCCCTTTTTCCGCCACCAAACCACGGGTTTGATGTGTAATCCAAACCGTTCCAAGGGCGCTGGCAGTAATGGCGAACAACAAGATCAGCACGAGTTTATTAGACGTAAATAAGTCTTCAATGATGATCTCTTGCAACGGGTATCTGTCATTATTCTGCAACATCAACTTAATCTCTGCAATACGTAATACCGCACTTCTCGCGCGTGGATTTTGGGCAATTTTCGTCCTCACTTGGCATCATCGCCTTACCAATCACTTTTTAAGCGTTGATTACGTTGAATTTGATCTTCACGCAAAGGCAGGCCTTTTGGAATCGCCTCGCCTTTGGCTTTGTTTCCGCATAAAATGTTTCACCATCCGATCTTCCAATGAATGGAAACTGATAATCGATAAACGCCCACCTGGTGCTAACACGGCTAATGCGGACGCTAACACTTTTTCCAGTTCATCTAACTCAGCATTGATAAAAATACGGATCGCTTGAAAACTGCGGGTTGCCGGATGTTTATGTTTATCTTTAAATGGCACGGTCTGCGCAATTAATTCAGCAAGCTGCAAGGTTCGCGTTAAACATTCACCGCCATTTTGCACCGCACTTTTTATTGTAATCGACAATGGCTTTGGCGATTTTCTTTTGCAAAACGCTCTTCACCAAAAGGTTTTTAAAACCCACGCCAAATCCTGTTCTGAAACCTGCTGTAACCATTCAGCCGCAGACAATCCTTGACTGTTATCCATACGCATATCTAACGGTCCGTCTTTCGATAAAACTGAAGCCACGCGCGGCATCGTCTAATTGCGGAGAAGACACGCCTAGATCAAGCAAAAATCCCATCAATTTTGCCAACTAAACCTAATTTTTCACAAATCGGTGAAAATTTCAGAAAAGGTATTGTGTTCAATGTGAAAACGTGGGTCTTGAATTTTTGGCTTCTGCGACAGCTTTAGGGATCGCGATCGATGGCAATTAATTTGCCATTGTCAGCTAACTGAGAGGATCAAGCGGGAATGTCCGCCTCGACCGAATGTCCCATCAATGTAAATGCCATTTTCTTTCAATGCCAACCCTTCAACGGTTTCATGTAACAAAACGGTTGAATGTTCAGCTGACGAAAAATGTATTTGAAAGGGACCATACATGACTACCAAAGGGTACATAAAGTTACAATCTAAAAAGAAGATAGAGCGGCATAATCGCCGCTTATCTTTGCTAGTGCCGCTGTTCCGTGAGTTTGACTCTTATAATGACAGCGTTTTAATTTTTCCGACAGCGCAAAAGTCTCTGTTGCGCCCAATGCCATATCTTTTTCACTTGGGACTTGCCATTCGGCTTCGCTCCAAATTTCAAATTTATTCAACTGCCCAACCAACATAATGGACTTTTTCCAATTTCGCGTGTTGGCGTAACGGACCGCTGATCAAAATTCGACCGGCACTGTCTAATTCGCATTCGGTTGCGTATCCCAACATAACCCGTTGTAGGCTGCGTTGTACGGGGATCGAAGTTGGAAAAGTTCAAGCAGTTTTTGTTCAATCATCTCCCATTCTTGGAGAGGGTAAAGTAATAAAACAAGGCTGACGAATGTCCACGGTGCAAAACCATTTGCCCTTGATTTTTGTTCCAAAAGCTCGGCGCGATAACGCGTTGGGATAGCCAATCTCCCTTCGCATCTAAATTAACTGCCGACGCACCACGAAACATGAAAACACCTTTCTTCTTTGGTTTATTACGCTAGAATTTGGGATTTGTGATCCAAAATTCACCACAAAAACCACTTTTTCACCACTTTAGCTAAGTTTATTATTTGTTTGATTCAGGTTGCAAGCGGTTTAACCTGTCGGCAGACTATCTTTCAGTTTTTCATACAGCTCGACTCCGTCTTTCATTTTTCTTACCCCAGACATTTTCACCTTGCGCTATTGATTGGATGCATGACAACCTGCCACATAAAGGTATATTGTTTAGCAGGAAACAAACTCCCTATTGACTGATATCATATCGCCTTTATCAGACGAAATCAGGTTATGCAAACAGAACATCATTTTTCGCATGCTAAAAATGCAAATTCTCCGCCGCCTGCATTATGGTATGCAGTTGGCGAAGACTACTTCAAACACCCTTTTCATTTTCCGCAAAATTCATTATGAGTTAAGAGGAATAAAAGCCGGTGTCGCTTATTTACAAAAAACGCCATCAGTTTTTAACCGCACTTTGATGTTGGAAAATCCGGACGAGTTCATTCAGCAGGTCTCCTTACATGAACTCGCTCATCTCATTGTTTATCAACATTTTCGGTCATGTTCAGCCGCACGGCAAAGAATGGCGATTTGTCATGAAGGAGATTTTTTTCATTTACCGGCCGATACCTGCCATCAGTTTGATCTGTCTTCCGTGCAAAGGCAAAAGCCTTTACTTACCGTTGCGCCTGCCAAACGCACCAATTAACCCTTCGCCGACACAATAAGATCCAACGTGAAAGTGCGGTCTATTTTTGCCGCAAATGTAAAACACAGCTGAATTTTTGTCGATGATTGAACATAAAACCTGAGCGCACATTGTTCACTTTTTAGGTTGCGATACGCGCCGTTGTGCTCCTCGTCTGCGCTATGGATTATTTTAAAAATAAGCGTAGAATGCGCTTCCTTTAACCTGATTTCAAAACAAACACGCCCTGACGATTTCACCCTCGTCAGCGAGGGTAATAAGTAAAAGATGATTAGCGTTTTTTGACAGATGTTTAAAATCGGCATCGGCCCCTCCAGTTCGCACACGGTTGCCCGATGAAAGCCGGTAAACAATTTATTGATGATTTGATTGAGCACCACTTGCTGGAAAAAGGTCCACACATTCGAGTGGATGTTTTACGGTTCGTTATCCATGACCGGCTTCGGCCACAGCACCGATATTGCGATTATCATGGGATTAGCCGGCTACTTACCTCATAACGTAGATATTGAAGCGATTCCCGGTTTTATTGCCAAGGTAAATAAAACCGCTAAATTGCCTTTAGCTGAGGGCAAACAAGTGGCTAACTTCGATCCGGCAACGAACATGATTTTTCATAAAACCTTCTTGCCCTTACACGAAAACGGCATGACCATTACGGCATTAGCCGACACCGCGGTGTTGTATAAACAAACGTATTACTCCATTGGTGGCGGTTTTATTGTGGATGAAGCGCATTTTAACCAACAAGAAGGCCATCTAATCGAAGTGCCTTACCCTTATACAAATGCAGCGGATATTTTACGTCATTGCCAAGAAAGCGGCCTTTCTCTGTCCAGTTTAGTCATGAAAAATGAACTGGCGTTACACAGTAAAGCGGAACTGGAGAATCATTTACACCAAGTGTGGCAAACCATGAAAGCCTGTATTCATCGTGGTTTGCATGACGGAAAGGCGTCTTGCCGGGGCCATTAAAAGTTGCTCGACGCGCAGCGACGTTATATCGAATGCTAAAAAGCGAACAACGAATTATCTAACGATCCGATGCGGGTAATTGACTGGATCAATATGTTTGCGTTAGCCGTCAATGAAGAAAATGCCGCAGGCGGACGCGTCGTTACCGCACCGACAAATGGCGCTTGCGGCATCGTGCCGGCGGTGCTGGCTTATTACGAAAAATTTGTCGGCGCATTAACCGATGAAATCGTTGAACGTTAGTTTATTAACCTGTAGCGTGATCGGATCGTTATATAAAATGAACGCCTCCATTTCCGGTGCAGAGGTGGGATGTCAAGGCGAAGTGAGGTCGCTTGCTCCATGGCAGACGCCGGTTTATCGAAATCTTGGCGGCAGCCCGGAACAAGTGTGTATCACGCATGAAATCAGCCATGGAACACAATCTGGGACTCACCTGTGATCCGGTTGGCGGACAAGTTCAAGTACCTTGCATTGAACGTAACGCTATCGCTTCCGGTGAAAGCCAGTAATGCCAGTCGCATGGCTTTACGCCGTACCACCAGCCCACGCGTGAGTTTGGATAAAGTGATTGAAACCATGCTGCGAAACCGGAAAAGGACATGAACGCGAAATACCGCGAAACCGCCACAGAGCGGCTTAGCCCTATTAAAGTCATCTGTTCATAATAAAAACGATCGCCCAAAAGTGCGGTCGTTTTTCTGGTGTTTTCCTTTCGCGATTAATGAGATTTAAATCGTCTTTTTAGACCCCGTTTTTCGTTATTTTCGCCGTAAAATTAAAAACGGCAATCATCAGAGTTCTGCTCATCGGCAGGTCGCCATTGTTCAAACTCAATCTCCCATTCATCATATGCAAATCTGTGGGAAAAACGTGTCACCCGCCAATTCCGTTTGAATTTCCGTTAAATATAAACGGTTTGCCAAAAGTAGCGCTTGTTTAAAAGCCGCCCACCGCCAATGATCATCAGTTCTTGAGAATCACCTGCAAAATCGACCGCACTTTCTATGCTGTCTTTCCATAGCACGCCTTCACGAATAAAGGTTGGCGAGACAATACGATATTGGTTCGCTTGGGTAATGGGCGACCAATGCTTTCAAAGGTTTTTCGTCCCATAATCACCGGCTTTCCTAAGGTATTTTGACGAAACCACGCTAAATCTGCCGGCAAATGCCACGGTATTTTGTTCTCCTTGACCCGATCACATGATTTTTGTCATGGCTACAATGAGACTTAATGTCATCGTGATTTATTCCTCAATTTAATCAATATAGGCGGATACTATAGCATAAATTTGTCATTGCCTTTGCGGTTATGTTGACAAAAAAAGAATCGATCGCCGTAAAAATTATGCATACCCTATTGCATAATTATGCATAAAACAATAATATATTTTCATTCCAACGATGATTTTGATACAAGAGCAGAAGTCACAATGACAATTAGTGTTAAAAACCTGAATTTTTCTATGTGCGCCAATCAGGCCTTATTCGATATTAATTTAACCGCCGATGACGGCGATGTGGTGGTGCTATTAGGCCCGAGCGGTGCCAGCAAAAGCACCTTAATTCGCACGCTACATTTGCTGGAAGTGCCACAAATCGGGCGAATTGAGCATCACACAATCAATTTGATTTGTCCGCCAACTAATGATCGAAAACAAATTCGCCAACTACGTCGTGATGTCGGCATGGTCATTTCAACAGTATCACTTATGGCCGCACGTGACCGTGTGCGAAAACCTCATTGAAGCGCCGATGAAAATTCTTGGCACAAGCGAAACGGAAGCCAAACAACAGGCGATGGAATTATTACAACGTTTACGTTTGGAAGAACACAGCGCGTTTTTCCGCTCCATTTATCCGGCGGTCAACAACAGCGTGCGCCATTGCTCGCGTTAGTGGATGAAACCGCAAGTGCTGTTATTTGATGAACCGACGGCTGCGCTGGATCCGGAAATTACCGCGCAAATCGTCTCCATTATTGAAGAATTGCAACAAACCGGTATTACCCAAGTGATTGTCACCCATGAAGTCAATGTCGCGAAAAAGTGGCGACCAAAGTCGTGTACATGGAACGAGGCCATATTATCGAAATGTGGCGACAACAGTTGCTTTGAACAACCTAAAAACCGAACAGTTTGAAACACTATTTATCACACAACATTTAATCTAGAAGGAGAAACATCATGAAAAATTACTTTTTAACCGCCCTACTGGCACTGCACTTGCCGCCAACGCACAAGAAATCACTTTTTGCAATGGAACCAAGCTATCCGCCATTTGAAACCACCAACGAAAAAGGCGAAATCATTGGCTTTGACGTGGATATCGCCAATGCCGTTTGTCAACAAATTCAAGCGACCTGTCACTTTAAAAAGCCAAGCATTCGATGCGTTGATTCCAAGTTTAAAAAGCAAAACGTTTTGACGCGTCCATTTCCGCCATTGATATTACGGATGCGTGCGAAACAAGTTGCCTTTTTCTCAACCTTACTACGACAGCTCGGCGAAGCTACGTTGCATTAACAGGCAAAAGGCGATTTAACCAAAGCGAAAAATGTAGGGGTACAAAACGGTACCACCTTCCAACAATACACAGCGAGCAGAAACATATGACATCAAAGCCTATGCCAGCTTACAAGATGCGGTTTTGGATTTAAAAACGGACGTATTGACGTGATTTTTGGCGATACAGCCGTGCTTGCCGATATGATCACAAAAGAACCGGAAATCAATTTGTCGGTGAGAAAGTGACCAACAAAAATATTTTTGGTAATGGCTTAGGCATTGCCGTTAATAAATCTTCTAAAGAATTATTAGATAACTTAAACAAAGGGTTAGATGCCATCAAAAGCCAGTGGCGAATACCAAAAATCTATGATAAATGGATGACAAAAATAATTTATGTTTTTATGATTATCTCGCGTTAATTTTTCATGCATTCAACGACCTTAGGGCTTGCTGTTTGTTCGCTCATCGTCGGTTTAATTTTAGGTATTTTTTTCACTGCACTTGAGTCCAATAAATCCTGATCATTGCCAGAACAACCTCTGTTTTGGTGATGTTATTGCGTGGTTTACCTGAAATTCTGGTCGTTTTATTGATTTATTTCGGTTCAACGGAAATCGTAGAATTATTAACCGGTGAATATATTGAATTTGGTGCCTTCGGTTGTGGTGTATTTGCTTTATCCCTGATTTTCGCTGCTTACGCTTCCCAAACCTTGCGGGGCGCTATTCAAGCGATACCTAAAAGGCAATGGGAATCGGGTATGGCACTAGGATTAAAGCCGCCCTTATACCTTTATTCACCTCATCATGCCACAGGTATGGCGTCATGCTTTGCCGGGGCTAAGCAATCAATGGCTTGTGTTGTTAAAAGACACCGCACTTGTTTCGCTAATTGGCGTCGATGATTTAATGCGCCAAGCGGGATTGATTAACACCAATACACATCAGCCTTTTACTTGGTACGGCATTGCAGCATTAATTTATTTGGCGGTGACCCTTGTCAGCCAAGTTGCGATTCGTAAATTAGAAAGACGATTTACTCGATTTGAGCGAGGAATGCATAATGTTTGAAGACTACTTATCGGTGATTGCGCAGGGCATTCCAACCAGTTTATTGCTCACTTTCGCCTCTTTTATTAATCGCCTTTTTATTAGCGTTATTCTTCACGTTTATCCTTGCCATGGGGAATCGCTGGCTAAAAAGTGCGGTGAATTTCTTTATCTTGTTTTGTTTACCGGCACGCCCCTACTTATTCAGATTTTTTTAATTTATAGTGGCCGGGGACAATTTGAATTTATTACGCAAAAGTCCGCTTTGGTCCTTTTGCTTTCCAATGCGTGGTTTTGCGCTATGCTGGCTCTAGCATTAAATAGTGCAGCTTACTCTACTCAGCTTTTTATGGCGCGGTTAAAGCCATTCCCACAAGGTCAATGGGAAGAGTTTGTGCTGCATTAGGGATTGTCAGCGTACAAACGCTTAAAATTTTGATTCCACTACGCTCTTAAACGTCACTGCCTCTTATACCAATGAAATTATTTTTAGTGTTTAAAGGCACATCGTTGGCATCAACCATTACCATTATGGACATTATGGGATATGCCATCAGCTCTATGGCACAGAATATGATGCGTTGACCATCTATGGTATCGCCGGCGGTATCTAGTTTACTGATTACTGGCATTGCCACCTTCATGTTACGCAAAGTTGAAAATAAAGTTAGCACTGAGCAGTTTTAATCGAAAAGCCGAAGGCCAGCCGTTTCAATGAAATCTATTAACGTAATTCAAACTCAAACTGCTTAATACGGCGCAGCCCCTCAACTAACCTGATCTGACCCTCAAAAGTTAGATTGAAGATGAAGGACTGTTCTCAGATATTGTATCGGATTCAGTCCTTTTAATTTTACCTGATTCGTTCTTCATTATAGTATCGGTACATAACTGGCTTGGATAACCTTTCAGTTCATCAATGCTAGCAAACGATTTTCCAGTACCTGCTCATTTTCTCCGCCCAAAAGCTCCACTGCCGCATTACCCAAACAATTTTCGCGACATAATTTTGAGCATAGAAATCCATTGCCAATAGGCGTTGATAGTTCTATGATTTGATAATGGATTCCTTGGTTCACGTAATGTCACCCGATTTCATAATTTTTTCTTCCACCGTTTGTAACAGTGGCTTTATAACCCAACATGCCATTTGGGTGATTGGCCTTCAACCTGTAAGCAACAGCTCCACATTAAAGCACCCAAAATCAGAAAATAAAGTTTTTGTCTTTTCACTTAAATTCGGTACACGGTCGCCATCATTCGGTTTATCTGCGCCAAATCCTGTAACAAGTTCGGCGTAATTTTAGTTTTGTTCATTCTTTATATGAAATCCATATTTGGCTGGCTAAGTCAGCAAACTTGTAAACCCATTTGCGAATCAAGCGCGGTCAGTGCTATGGTCTACTCCCACGCTTGCACTCCACCGCCGGTTAGCCACACCAGCTCGCCTGCTTAATATCTCGAATTCGCTTTTAGTGCCATCTCATCAGGTTTGAAGTGCGATGATAATAGAAGGTACTGCGCCATTCGCTATAGAGGGTAAAAAAAGTATTTAACGGATACGCGTTTCAAACTTTGGACTGTTTCTGCTCATTTCGTCCTCTTTGATTGCTTGTCCATCCTTTTAGAAAAGCCACCCTGTTTAACTCCAGGATGCGCAGGCGTAAACGCTTCTCTGCCTTTGTGGGTGGCATTAGCGTATTTGGTTTATACTAAGTTCCTTTTGCCTGGGTGAGTTTCATTTATAAATTGCCTGAAAGGTCAACCATTGACCACAGTTCTACTCATCGCAATACTAAAGTAAAGTGCAGCATTTTCCATCGCAACTAAGCTGAGAGAATTTAATTGAACAACACCATGTTTAAATTCAGGAGCAAAGTTCTTTTATGGTAATACCGCTAATCCATGAGTGCTGAATACATTGGTAAATCCAATATCTAACGGCTTTTGCCGCTGTTGAAATACTAAATGTGAAAGTCAAGATTTCGTGGACAAATTGTTGGAAATCACGACCTATGTTGCTCAGTGTTGATTTTCAGTATTTATCATAAAAATCTGGGCACCAACGTTAGGATCAGTCTGAACTGGGGCAGATCACCAGTCGAGGGCTTTTAGCGTTTTTCTCACGCTCACTACGGTATTTCATCAATATCATCTTTATTCACTGGGTTGAACCATGTGTTCACGATTTAAAGCCTAAATCATAGGCGATAGCAATCGCACAAAGATGGAAGAATAAGTACCGAAACCGATCCGATGAGCAACGCAAGCGAGAAGCTATGAATTGTTGGACCGCCGAAAACATAAAGGGCAATGACCACAATCAATGTCGTGAGCGAGGTCATAATAGTACGGGACAGGGTTTGAGTTAAAGAAATATCGATGATGTCGATGGCAGAAATCCGTCTGATTTTACGGAAGTTTTCACGCACACGGTCGAACACCACGATACTGTCGTTTAACGAGTAACCCACCACGGAAAGGATCGCCGCAATGAAGGTTAAATCCATTTCGATTTGTGAGTAAGAGAATGCACCGAGGGTGACAATCACGTCGTGCGCCATAGAAAGCACACCGCCAGTGGCTAAACGCCATTCAAAACGCATGCCCACATAAAGCAAGAGCATAATAAGGGTGGCTAATGTGGCGTAAATAGCCCCTTGGGTTAATTCTTCCCCGACGTTCGGTCCAACAAACTCAATAGAACGAATTTGAATATCGCTATCCAAGGTGTTTAGCATTTTTTTGACGTGATCGCCGATTTGCGCATCATCAGTTGCCGGTAGGCGAATCATCACATCACGCACACCACCGGTGGTTTGCACCAGTGGACTCTCAATGCCATTTTGCACCAACGTAGAACGGATTTTTTCCAAATCTGCCGGTTGGGAGAAGTGGGTATCTACCACCACACCGCCGGTAAAATCTAAGCCCCAGTTGAAACCTTTGGTAAACACAAAGAATAAAGAAAACCGCGATAATCACGACGGAAGCAAGGTAGCCCCACAGACGGAATTTCATGAATTCCACTAAACGGAAAGGGAGTTTAATGCCTTGAATTTCTTTAATTGGCTGACTTCTATTTTCTAAATTCACAATATATTTCCTCACCGTTAAATTGATAATTTATCAATTCGTTTTGCCGCCGTATAAAGAAATTCACGATTGCGCGTGTTCCGGTGATTGCGGTAAACATTGAGATAGCAATCCCTAAAGATAAGGTGATTGCGAAGCTGCTAATTGGACCTGTCCCACGGCGTAGAGTGCCACCGCAGTCAAAATGGTGGTTAAGTTCGCATCAAAGATAGAACTGAATGCGCCGTTATAACCTTCGTTAATGGCTTGTTGGATCGGACGACCATTGCGAATTTCTTCTTTTATCCGCTCAAAAGATCAACACGTTCGCATCCACAGACATCCCAACCGCCAGGACGATACCGGCAATCCCCGGCATGGTAAGCGTAGCGCCCGTATCAGGACATTAACCCAACCAATAAAACAATGTTAGCAATTAAAGCGATGTCGCAATGATACCGAATTTACGATAGTAAAATGATCATAAAGACCACAACCACCATCAATCCCCAGAAACTGGCTTGCAAACCTTGTTCTACGTTTTTGTGCACCAAGAGACGGACCGATGGTACGTTCTTCCACAATTTGAATCGGCGCAATTAACGCACCGGAACGAAGTAACACCGCAAGGTTTTGTGCTTCCGCTGGAGAGTCAATGCCGGTAATTTGGAATTGACTACCGAAACGACCTTGAATGGTGGCAACGTTAATCACTTCCTCGTGTTTTTGTAAAATGGTTTTACCATTTTCGTCTTTTTACCGCTATCTTTATATTCCACATATAACGTTGCCATCGGTTTTTGGATATTGGCACGCGTCGTTTGCGACATGATTTCACCACCTTCGCTGTCCAAGGTGACGCTGACTTGCGGTCTGGAGGTATTTTGATCCACACCCTGAACTGGCGTTGGTAATGTGTTCACCACCTAATACAGCGCGTTTATACAGCACGATAGGGCGATTGTTTCTGTCATATTTCACTTCAGAATCAGAAGTCACCATGCCACGAGCTGCCGCATCTAAGTTGGCGTTGCCATTGACTAAGCGGAATTCAAGGGTCGCTGTTGCCCAGAATTTCTTTTTGCGCGGGCAGTGTCTTGCACACCCGGCAATTCAACCACGATACGTTCTGCGCCTTGGCGTTGAATCACGGCTTCTGCCACACCCAGTTCGGTGACACGTTTACGCAAAATACTTAAGTTTTGTTCAATCGCGCTTTCACGTGCTTCGTTTAATGCCGCATCAGATAATGCCAAAGACAGGGTATTATCAGAAATCTCGCGAATGTCTAGGTCGGATGCTGTTTGCGTAAATAACGCTGTACATCAGATAACTGATCCGGATTCGCCAATGTGACTATCGTGGAAAAATTCTCTGCTGACTTAATGGCGCTATATTGATACTTCTCTTTGCGCAATTCGGTACGTAAGGAATCCTGTAGTTGTTCCTGACGTTTGCTTAGCGCTGAGTTCATATCCACTTCCATCAGAAAGCGTACACCACCACGCAAGTCCAAGCCCCATTTCATCGGGTTACCACCAATGCTACTTAGCCATTTTGGTGTTGCCGGTGCAAGGTTTAACGCAACAGAATAATTTGTCCCTAATTTTTCGGTGATTTTATCTTTGGCGAGTAATTGCGCATCGGTATTGTCGAAACGCACTAAAATCGAGCCGTTTTCCAATACGACAGATTTGGTTGTCAGATGATTGTCTTTTTAGGACGGTTTTTGAACTTCGCTTAAGACACCGGAATCGGCTTCCTGACCACGAGTTCCTGAGATTTGTACGGCAGGATCTTCACCGTAAAGATTTGGAAGAGCGTATAAAACACCAATGGCGACCAAAAAGATCACCATTAGATTCTTCCATAAAGGGTAACGATTTAACATAGCTTTCTTGTTCCCTTGAGGAATAGATTAAAGAGTTTTCGATTGTGCCTTTTGGTAACACGGCGGCAATGTAATTGCGGTTGATGGTAATTTCGGTTTTTATCGTTTAATGCGATAACGATCACATCCCCTTTTTCAGGCACTTTAGTGATTTTACCGATGATACCGCCGGCGGTTAACACTTCGGTGCCTTTGGTTAATTCGGACATTAATTTTTTATGTTCTTTATTTCTTTTCGATTGCGGACGATAAATCATAAAATAGAAAATCAATCCGAAGATGATGAAAAATAAATAACATTGACATTGGGCTGCCTTTGTTGAGCTTCCATTCAAATTTCCTTTTTAGTTAATGAAAAGAGAAGACGCAATGGAGCGTCCATAAACTGATTAAAAATCGGCGGTTAAAATATCATAAATCCGCTGAAATGTGAAAAATAAAACAAAAAGAACCGCACTTAGAACAGCTCAATACGGCTCAAAAGTGCGGTTTGTTTTACGGATGATTTGAATTAGTGATTTATCTCACCTTCAATCGGTTTGACGTTTTCATCAAATTCCGGAAGCGGTTTATGTTCACTTGCCACGTAAGAATAAATCACCGGCAACACGAACAGGGTAAACAACGTACCAACCGCCAAGCCTGAAAACAATCACGATCCCCATACTGAAACGGGAAACTGCCCCAGCACCAGTGGCATAAAAGCAATGGAACCAAGCCGGCAATCATCGCTGCAGTGGTCATCAGAATCGGACGCAAACGCACTTTGGCGGCTTCAGTAATGGCTTCAATACGATTTTTACCATGATTTAGCTGCTCTTCTTTTGCGACTTCACACATTAAAATACCGTGCTTGGTGATTAAGCCGACCAATGTAATCTAAGCCTACTTGAGAGTAAATATTCAGTGTAGCGCCGGCTTTGCCGACAAAACCGAATGCGTTTAACGCCAATAATGCCCCACTGATCGCCAACGGCACGGAAATCATGATTACCATCGGGTCACGAATAGATTCAAACTGAATTGCTAACACCAGAAAATGATCACTACCGCCAACACGAACGTCACGGCTAACGCATTACCCTCTTGTACCAACTGAGCGGGCTTCACCTTTGAAGTCGTAGTTATAACCTTGCGGTAACAATTCTTTTGAGCTGTCTTTCAGCCATTGAATCGCATCCCCAATGGAAGAACCCGGCATCGGTACCGCTGATCACCGCCGAGTTCAGCTGGCTGAAACGTGGCAAAAAGCTTGAGTTGTGGTTCTAACGTCATGCTCACCAAACTGCTTAGCGGAACGGATGTGCCGTTCGCTGCCGAAACATAATAATTATCCCAACTTTGTGGAGATAAGCGATCTTCGCGTTTTACCTGTGAAATAATTTTATACGCACGACCGTCAATATCCACACGTTCAACTGTCGCCGCAGATAAGAAGCTGCCTAATGTTGCACTAATTTGTTTCATCGTAATGCCGTAAGTACCGGCTTTTTCACGGTCAATTTTGATGTGCATTTGCGCCGTGTCGAATTTCAAATCTAAGCTCGAGTAAACGAACTTGCCAGTTTCTGCATCGCTTCCAGAATTTACCGGCAACATTCGCTAAATCTTCATAGCCTTTTTCGACGTACTAATCACAAAACCAATCGGTGGCCCTTGTTTCCCCGGTTTCAATTTCAGGAAAGGCAAAACCACTGACAGACACTTCAGGAATGCCTTTGGCTTTGGCGTTCAATTCTGCCAAAACTTGTGCCTGACTTCTGGAACGATCTTTCCGGTCTTTTAAGGTTACGACGTTCAAAGATTGGTTGGTGCTTAGCACTCCGGAAATGGTCATCGCAAATTGCACTTCGTCCGTATCCGTTAAGATTTTTGATACGGTGCCATCGCCGCTTGTACATAATCGACGTTCGTTAGACGGTGCAGAACCAATCGCCAAGAATGCGCCTTTATCCTCCGTCGGCGTCAATTCACTGGAAAGGGATTTGAACATAATCGGCAAGGTCGCAAAAATAATCGCAGCGAAAAACACCATGCATTTACGATTGCCATCACCAAATCAAGACATAAGCGTAGGCGTTGTTCACTTTAGTTAAAGTGCGGTTAACACGCGCTTCCAATTTGCTTGGTTTTATCGTGTCCTTTCAACAATTTACTGGTCATCATCGGAGAAAGCGTCAACGCCACGATACCGGAAATAAACACCGCACCGGCGAGGTTAAGGCGAACTCTTTAAACAATGTTCCGGTAATGCCACCCATTAACGCCATCGGGGAATATACTGCAATCAACAGCAATCGTCATGGAAATGACCGGCACTGCAATTTCGCGCGTACCGATAATTGCAGCACGGAATGGCGTTTCACCGAGCTTAATATGGCGGTCAACGTTTTCCAACACCACAATGGCATCATCCACCACCAAACCGATTGCTAAAAATTAAAGCCAGCAATGTCATCAAGTTGATGGAGAAATCAGGTTTGTAGCATCGCGATCACCCCAATAAGGAAATCGGAATGGTAATAACCGGAATCAAAAATCGCACGGAAGGAACCAATAAACATGGTGATCACCACCAATACGATAAGCGTTGCTTCAATGATGGTTTTTACCACTTCTTCAATGGAGTTGTTAATAGCAACAGTGCGGTCATATAAAATGTCTGTTTGAATGGCATCCGGCAAATTATTTTTAATGCTTTTCATACAACGGCAGGATTTTTTTCCGCCACCGTTAACGAGTTTGCCGAAGACGTCGGATTCACCGCCAACACCACGGAATCAGAACCGTTTGCCACTGCACGAGCATTATCGCTGGATTTATTCAATTCAATATCTGCAATATCGCGTAAACGGACAAGTTTATCGCCATTGGAATACACAATCAGTTTGCTTAACTCATCAACGGATTTTTGTGGTGGTATCCACTTTATTTTTTTGTACACTACGTAAAAACCGTTGTCGTTACCGCCGCCGTTTGCACGTTGTTTGAGGATAAAGGCAGACATCGCTTGCGTGGCAGAAAGATTTTGTGCCGCCATTTTTTTGCGGATCAACCAAATGCGCAGGAGCATATTCGGACGCGCCGAAAATATCGACACTGCCACCCTTCAACCGTAAAGAACTGCGGTTTCACAACACGTTGAATATAGTCCGTCACTTGGCTTGCATCTAACTTATTGGAACGGAAACTAATATACAATGCCCGAACCACCGGTAGAAGAAGTCACCGTTGGATCCTCAATCCCGCTTGGTAACTCTGAACGCACAGAATTCACCTGCCAACACATCGGCAAGCGCCGCATTCAGGGTCGGTGTTTAATTTCATTTTCACCGTGATCGAAGAACTGCTCGGTCTACTGGAAGAAGACATATAGTCCACGTTATCCGCCTGCGCGACCGCTTCTTCAATTTTTCGAGGTCACAAACGCCTGAATCAAATTGGCATCCGCACGGGATAGACGGTTGAAACGCTGAATGACGGTCGTAGTCATTTTTAGGATATTCACACTGCCAGTTTTGAAATTGCTTGCAATCCCTAAGATAATGATTAACAGCTAATCGAAACTGCGAGAACAGGACGTCGAATAAATATATCGGTAAATTTCATTCGCTGTTCCTAATTAGAGATTGGTTTTCGTTGCCGGTTGTGTGGTGCCGACACCTTCTTTATCTGCGACAAGCACTAATGCGCCATTACTTAAATTTTGCTGACCACCGGTCACGATTTTATCGCCGATTTTCACTTCATCACCTTTTTAGCTGAGCATAAATGCCTGGCGATCTTTGGTAAACACCGTGATTTGCTTTCGCACGATACATTTTGTTCACATCGCCTTGGCTAGCAAATTTCTTTTTTCCTCATCAGAAAGTGCGGTCAAAATATAAAGCGATTCGCCATACATGTTGTAGCTCACGGCGACTTGTGGCACGACAATTTGGTCATGCTCGTTGCCAATGCCACGTTTAAACGGGTGAACATACCGGATAACAGTTTTTCGCCATCTTCCGGATCAAACGTGGCTTTGCACGTCAATTAACCCGGTGGAAGAATTAATCGCCGGTTCAATCGCAGAGATCGTTGCCGAAGGTTTCGCCTAAACGGGCATCTGCTGTCGCGGTGACTTTTTTGACCGATATGCAATTTTTCCAATAAATTCTGTGCAATCGCAAAATCTACTTTCATAGAACTGCGATCTTCCACACGCACAATTTCTGTGCCGTTCGATACATACTGTCCCTACATTAACTTTCACGATACCCGCTTTTGCCATCAAAAGGTTTGCAACAATCTGACGGCGCGCAATTGTGGCTTTTAAAGGATTCCACGTTCGCCACTTGCGCATCATACGCCGCTTTGGCAGTGTCTAATTCTTGCTGAGAAATGCCACCACTTTTCGCCAAATTCGCATAGCGTTGATACGTTTGACGTAATGAAATCACTTGTGCTTCAGCCGCTTGTAAGCTTGCTCGCTCCACGGAGCTGTCTAATTCCACCAACAAATCGCCTTTTTTCACGCTTTGTCCGTTAGTGACTAACACTTTTGAAATCGTCCCCGCACTTTGTGCACTCAACATCGCCCCTTGATTTGGACGAACCAACCCGGTGGTCTCAATCACCGGCGTCCATTGCTGAGCAGAAACGGTCATTGCCGTCACCGGAACAGCTCTTTCTCCTTGATTAGCCAAAGAAATCCGCAATGCCTTTCGCTTTCATCTGATTCATCACAATCATTGCGATAAAAATTAAGATAAATATTCCCAGCGCCAGTTTTAACAAGAAAACATGAGAACGCTTTGGTTTATTCGTTTGAGTTTGACTCATAAAAAACTCCGTAAAGGTTATCTAATAGCTCAAGTGATTATTTTTGAATGGCACGCCAAGTGCGGTCAATCACCGACTCCAGCATCGCCATTGAACTCTTATGGGCAAAGTGTTTGCATTTAAATGCGATATTAAACGCGCTTTGCAAGGAAAGCGCAAATAATAAATGCGGAGGCAGATCACATACTTCGCCTGCTTCTACTGCTTTTTACAAAAACAATGCCAAATACCACGCGTTTCCCATTCTTTGCAAATAGTATAAAACCCGGGCGAAATTCATATTGTCCCATATTGGCGACCCGCGTTTGGATCTTGATCCAAAGAATGCCAAATATTCCACCACATTTTTCCGATAGCGTTGGAAAAACGACTGGTTTTCATCATAGTCTTTTTCAAAGGTTTCTTCGAAAGATTTAAAGATATATCGTGCAAATTGTTCCAGCAATTCATCTTTTATTCTTAAAAATAAAGATAAATCGTCCCCAGCGAAATTTGGGTCTCTTTGGCAATTTATGTATGGATAAATTTGGCAAACCCACTGTCGCCATCAAATCATTCGTGGCCGTAAAAATTCGCTCGATCATATCCGTTTCAGATTGATGCATACAAAGTCACTAATAAGCTTTGGGTTAGTGCGGTTAAAATTTCTCTAATTCGCACATTTGATAGGTTACAGACAGTCAAAATAACACACCACTGAATGAACGTCTCGTTCATTTTAGTATAGCAGGCAAAAGTCTGGCTTACTCCTGCCGCTATAAGGAACAAATACTAAGCGATGAACAGATCCTCGCTATATAATGAACAAGGCTGACAGCAAAAGTCAACATATGGGAGGATTTGCACCCTGTGGCGTGCATCTTACTGCACGACCGATCACGCACGGAACGTTATACTTTCGGCATTCACGATTTTCACGCAACAAGTTCACGCCTACATTCACCACATGAGATATGAAAATAGACATTTCCGAGTGAAAGGATGACAGGCATCGTGGGCTTAAATACAAAAAGTTGTGAAAGATCTATATAAGGAATCAAAGAGCAAAGAAGATATGGTTCAAGATAATTTATCAACGAAAGAACTATATTGACCCCTTTAAGGGGTAGTCAAGGAGTCATTAGACACGGTTGTCAGTTTTCTACAAGCCCTTGAGGGGCTTTGGCAAATGTAAACCCTTATAGGGGAGCCTAAAACCGCACGTTTTACGTGCGGCGGTTATTGATTTTTACTCGCAAGTTATTGAGCGCCATCAAAACAGCGCACTATTTTTCATTTAAGACGACAAACCGCACAATGTATCTGATAGCAATCCATAGAAGAAGATCAAAGTGCGGTCTATTTTTCATGTTTTTGAACGAATTAATGTTCTCGGGTTTTTGAAGAATGTTACGTCTGGGTAACGTTCTTGCGCAAGGTTTGATTCTACCATCGTTGGGCGATGTAAGTCAGAGTTATCGCCACCGTCTAACGCCAGGTTTTTGCTCATTTTTACGTTTAAACTCTTCAAATCGCATCGGCACTATTCCACCCAGCGGGCCGTTGCCACGTTGACAGTTTTCATAAATGAGCTACGTTGTATTCAGATTTCAAGCGCGAAACGACCACATCAAACTGCAACACGCCCACTGCGCAACGATTAAATCGTTATTCAACAACGGACTGAAAACCGCTACGCGCCTTCTCGAAAGCTGTACCAGCGCTTTTAATAATTGTTTTTGCTTGAGTGGATCTTTCAACGAATACGGCGGAATAATTCCGGTGCAAAGTTTGGAATGCCCGTGAATTTTAGATCTTCCCCTTTGGGTAAAGGTATCGCCCTATTTGAATCGTGCCGTGATTATGCAAGCCGATAATGTCGCCGGCATAGGCTTCTTCGCATGTGCACGGTCGCTGCCATAAAGGTTAACGCATCAGAAATCACCACCTCTTTGCCGATACGCACATGTTTGAGTTTCATGCCTTTTTCATATTTTCCGGACACGCACGTAAGAAGGCAACGCGGTCACGGTGTTTTGGATCCATATTGGCTGAATTTTTAAAACACGAAACCACTGAATTTTTCTTCGTCAGCAGACACTTTACGCGTATCGGCTTGACGGGCTTGTGCGCTGGTGCCCATTCGGTTAAAACCGTCAAGGAAATGATCCACGCCGAAATTCCCTAACGCCGTACCGAAAAGACCGGTGTCAGTTCGCCGTTTAGGAATAAATCTAAGTCAAAACTCATTGCTGGCGCCTTTGACTCATTCAATTCATCACGTAATTGTTGTGCCAAAATCGTCTCCACGGCGTTATCCAATTCCGGATTATTTAAGCCTTTTACGATTCGCACTTCTTGAATCGTGTGCCCTTGTCCGGTTTGGTAAAGATAAAGTTTCGTCTTTATATAAGTGATACACACCCCTTGAAACAATTTGCCGCAACCGATAGGCTCACCGTAATCGGCGCGCAGTGAATTTTCAATACGTTTTCAACTTCATCCAACAATTCCATCGGATCGCGAATATCACGGTCAAGTTTGTTCATAAACGTGATAGATCGGCGTGTCGCGCAAACGGGTAACTCCATCAATTTAATGGTACGATCCTCAACCCCTTTGGCAGAGTCAATGACCATCAAACAGCTGTCCACTGCGTTGAAAAGTGCGGTAGGTATCTTCAGAGAAATCCTCATGCCCCTGAGTATCCAGCAGGTTGACCAAACAGTCGTTATACAGGGAATTGCATCACGAAGTGGTGATGGAAAATCCACGTTGTTTTTCCATTTCCATCCAGTCGGATTTCGCGTGTTGCGAGAACCTTTGCCTTTCACCGAACCGGCTTTTTGAATGGCGTTACCATAAAGCAAAAACCTTTTTCGGTAATGGTGGTTTTCCCTGCATCGGGTGAGAAAATAATCACAAAGTGCAGCGTTTTGATTAACTAGTTCTTGTGGATATGTCATCTGTGCTGTCTGTGTTATTTTGATGATAGAAACCGCCTTAAACGACGGTCCTAAAATAAGTGGCGCAACTATATGCTTTTTAGCCACTTTTTCAAGTTTGAGCATCATGAATGGGAGCATATGCGACAAAGTGCGAGTACATTTTGGGCATATGCTTTGATACGCCATAAAAACCTCCTTTTTCTGACCGCACTTTTTCTCTTACTACAACATGAAGTCAACATCAATAAAAATCCCAAAAATGCAAACGTTTGCGTGAAAAGTGCAGTACAATACGCGCCATGATTTTTACGCAGATAAAAAGGGAAATGAAATGACACAACTCAGTCTAAAAAATCTATTCCGGCAAAAGTGCGGGATTTGTATGAAATTGATGACAAACGAATGTTGATGGTCGCCAGTGACAGATTGTCGGCGTTTGATGTGATTTTTAGATGATCCGATTCCGCGTAAAAGGCGAAATCCTGGCACAAATTTCTAACTTTTGGTTTAACAAACTGGCGCATATGCCGAATCATTTTACCGGCGACAGCGTTTACGATGTGTTACCCAAAGCGGAAGCCGATTTAGTGAAAAGATCGTCGGTGGTATGAAACGCTAACCCCGATTAAAATCGAATCTATCGTGCGTGTTATTTAACCGGCAGCGGCCTGAAAGATTATAAAACAAACCGGGGTACCATTTGCGGTTTAGTCTCGCCAAAAGGGTGAAGCCAGCAAATTGCCTGAGCCGATTTTTCACGCCATCCAGCAAAGAAATCGGTAATCACGACTAATAGCTATGCCGAGTGCGAAAACTTAATCGGCAAAGATTTGGCGGCGCAAGTGAAAGAAAAAGCCATCGCCCTTTATACCGAAGCGAAATATGCGTCAACCAAAGGTATCATCATTTGTGACACCAAATTTGAATTCGGCGGATGAAAACAGCACGTAACCTTGATGGATGAGGTATAACACCGGATTCTAGCCGTTTCTGGTCGGTAGAAACCATAAAGAAGGCACAAACCCGCCGTCTTTTGATAAACAATTTATTCGTGACTGGTTGGAAAACAGCGGTTGGAATAAACAGCCACCGGCGTCCGAAAAGTGCCGTCGGATGTCATTCGAAGACTGTAGATAAATATCAAGAAGCCTTGGATTTATTAACAAAATAACATTTAAAGGAATTCCCGCTATGCATTAGAATAGTGGGAATTTTTCTATAACAGACAGGAGTAATATGAGGTCAGTCGCCATTGTCGGGTTAGGTTGGCTAGGTTTGCCACTGGCGCGACATTTAAAAAATCTAGGCTGGGAGTAAAGGCACGAAAACGTACTCACGATGGTGTAGAACAGATGCGTTTAATGCGTTTGGAAGCCTATCATTTTGGAACTACCCCTGAAAATTAATGCAGATCCTGATGATGTCAGTGCATTGCTGGATGTGGATTCATTGATCATTAATATTCCGCCGAGCCAAACTATTTTTCGATCTCAATCAATATGTCGAAGGCGTGCAAAATCTGATTGAAGCCTTATTACAAGGCGTAAGCCACTTATTTTTATTAGTTCCGTCTCCGTTTTTCCTGATATTTCCGCCTATTTTGATGAATCCGTCACGCCACAGCCGGACAGTGATATAGGGCACGCCTAGTTGAAATTGAAAACGGCTTTGGCAAAAATGCATATCGATTGCGATATATTCGTTTTGCCGGTTTAGTCGGCAACGATCGTCACCCGTTTATTCCTTGCTCGGCAAACAGGGATCTCAAGTGCGGTCGTCTCCCGTGAATTTAGTCCATCTAGATGATTGCGCACGCGCCATTCAATTATTGTTAGAAACCCCGGGCGGCTACCGTTTATATCATTTGGCCGCGCCATGCACCCCAACTCAGGGAAGCCTATTATCAATATCTGGCAGAAAAATACGGGCTAGAAACCACTCGCACTTATTAACTCAGAACAAGATCCGCAGCGCATTACTCGACGCGATTTGTCATGATTGAACTTTGTTTACCAATATCCCGGATCCGAATTTACGCTGACAACAGAAGAATAAAAGTGCGGTTGTTTTTCGAAATATGTTTTTACCACGAACTTTTATCAAACCCCATTCACCCAAACAAACACAGATAAGGAAAGAAAAATATGTCAGTCACCATTTTGGCAACACTTCACCCAGAAAGGTGAAAAAGTCGGTATCGCCTTTTTCCGGCTGCTTAGACACCAGCGCTGACTGCTTTGGATGCGTCAACACGGCGCAATTCCTTGCGCTTACACCGCGAACTCAGCCAACCGGATGAAGAGGATTACGAGGCTATTCCATGCAAAAGCCAAGAATATGTGGCGAAATGCCCTGCCTAATCGACTGCCGCACGCAATTAGCCCAAAGAAGGCATTGCGGCTGATCCAAGTCTGCCTTCACGTGACGACGGGTGGTTTGACGTGTTCAACACGACTCCGATGAGGCCGTGCGCGGTGACCGGCACCAGGTTGGTCTCTGCCATGAAAGAAGATGATGTCAATATTTGGGTGATGGCGAGTACCCTGCAAAGGCAACGACATCGAACGTTTCTATCGTTACGAAGCAATGACCAGCCAAATTTAAAAATTTATAAACCCTTGGTTGGATCAAAAATTCATCGATGAATTTGGTGACCGTTTTTGAGATGTCTAACTTTAGTGAAAACGGCTTTGATTACAAAATGTCTGTCGAAAAAGGCCTATTCACCGACTCCAACATGCTTGGCGCGACTCACGAGCAGACTTTGGAATTCTTAAATTCGGTATTCGTACCGTCAACCCAATCATGGGCGTACCATTCTGGCGTGAAGACGTGCAAATCAAAGCAGAAGAAGTGACGGTGCGTTTTGAAGAAGGCATCGGTCGCAGTAAACGGCAAAAACCTTCGAGACATCGTAGAATTGTTCCTCGAAGCTAACCGCACTGGTGGTCGCCATGTCAGGATGTCCGAGCCAAATCGAAAACCGTATCATCGAGGCGAAATCTCGCAGCATCTACGAGCCTGGAATGGCGCTCTTACACATCGCTTACGAACGTTTAGTCACCGGTATTCCACAACGAAGACACCATTGAACAATACCGCATCAACGGTATCCGTTGTAGGCCGCTTGTTATACCAAGGTCGTTGGTCTGATCCGCGCCTTTAATGTTGCGCGAAACCGCTCAACGTTGGGTGCTCCTTGCGGTTACCGGTGAAGTGACGTTAGAGCTACGTCGTGGTAACGACTATTCCTTACTCAACACGGAATCGCCGACAACCTACCATCCGGAACGCTTTGAGTATGGAAAAAGTGGAAAATGCACCGTTTGATCCGGTCGATCGCGAATGTTGTCACCATTAACCTGCAACCTTTGATATCACCGACACCGCTGACAAACTCGCATCGTTCCTCGCACCGGTTTACTGAGCGACAAACAAAGATCTCTGCTTGCCTCAATTATACAAAAAGCAAAACGTGTCTTTTCCGACCGCACTTTTGAGATCATCTCGGTGCGGTCTTCTTGTGTGATTTAACCTCAACAAAAGGATGAACGGATTTGATTCAATCTGTGCCTCTAATTTTCTTTTCTGGAACATTTAAAGCACAGCCTATTTTGGTGTAATGACAGTTTTCATTATTTTCCTCATGAATATGAATCTTCTCATGAAACCAATCTTTCCTGAACTTCGACACCTTAAAACCTTACTTGCCTTAAAAGAAACAGGCAGTGTTTCTTTGGCGGCAAAACGGGTTTATCTCACTCAATCCGCTCTTTCCCACAAAATTAAACTGTTGGAAGATCAATACGGCTTTGCCGTTATTTGAGACGTAAAACGCAGCCGTTACACTTCTACACCCGGCACGGTGAGCGGTTGATTCAGCTGCCAATGATATTTTCGCCTAAAAAGTGATTGAGGCAGGGAGCGCGATTTAGCGCGGGTGAAACAAGGAGAAGCCGGTGAGTTGCGCACTGCGGTGGAATGCCACACTTGCTTCGATTGGCTCGTGCGCCTGCCATGGATTTATTCCGTCAACATTGGCCGTTGGTGGAGTTGGATATTGTGTCCGGTTTCCACACCGATGCCGTTGGGTTGTTGTTAAGCCATCGTGCCGATTGGGCGGTAGTGCAAGAAGTGGAAGAGACTCCGGGCATTGTGTATAAAGCCGTTGTTTTCCTATGAAATGGTGGGATTATGTGCAAAGATCATCCGCTCAGCGGCGAAAGAGGTTTGGCAGGCGGAAGATTTTATTGATCAAACGTTGATTACTTATCCCGTACCCGGATGATATGTTGGATTTGTTGCGTAGGTATTACACCCGAAAAAGGCATCAATCCGACCCGCCGAACCAGTGAACTTACCATCGCCATCATTCGGTCAGGTAGCCAGTAAACGTGGATGTGGCGGCATTGCCGTTTTAGGGAACGGCGAAGCCTTTATTTGAGATCGTGGCTACATCGTGGCGCGTAAAATCACCGAACAGGAGTTACATTGAGCAATCTTTATGCCGCAACGCGAGAGTTGATTCTGCAAAATGGCGTTCGTGGATGATTTTCATGAAACCGTGAAAGCCCAAAGTTTTTTCTACCTTGCCCGAATTGTCTATATTAGAAGAGATCGTTGTATGTCCGATGTAAAGACAAATGCTCATCCCATTTTGAGTGGCGATGAAAGCCGCTTGCTCCCTATAGTGCGCCAATGCTCGCCGGCTTTTTGTTCCTTGGCGTGGCTTATGGCATTTACATGAAAGCGCTTGGTTTTGGTGTTTGGTATCCCGTGTTGATGGCGTTATTCATCTACGCCGGTTCCGTAGGAATTCATCATTGCCGGCGCATTAGGTTTGGCATTTTGCGCCGTTAAATGCGTTATTGATTACCTTGATGGTGAGTGGCAGACAGCTTTTTATAGCATTGCGATGTTGAAAAATACGGAAAATCCTTTTGGGACGCCCATACCTTATTGCCACGCTGGTGGATGAATCTTTTTCCTTTGAATTACATGGCAAACGTCCCACCGCATATTGATCGCAGTTGGTATCTCTTGTTTCGTTTTTATTTGCATATGTATTGGGCAATCAGTGCTGGCATTAGCAACGTATTCGGGAAACATTATTCCCCTTTGATTTGAAAGGGCATTGAATTTGCTATGACGGCATTATAGTGATTTTTGCCGAAAACTGGGCGCAGGAAAAATCTCATGAAAAGCTCTTTTTGTTGGGTTTGGCGATCGTCGCGATTTCTCTTATTGTTTTCGGACATGACTATTTTCTGTGCCACACCTTAATCGGCATCTGGACAGTGTTGACTTTCCGTCGTCCGAGGTGTCCTCAACCTCAAAGAGGATTGAAGAATGACATTAACCGAACAAATCATCACCATCGTATTGCCGCATGAGCGTGCAATTACTCGCTGGTTGCCGTTTGATTTTCCCGGCGAACCGCCCGATTCGAATATACTCGTTATTTAGGTAAAGTCTTACCTGCAGCAATGTTTGGTATGCTCGTGGTGTATTGTTACAAAACGTGGATGTGTTTAGCGAGCTTTCGGCGTTCCCCGAATTTCTTCTCGGTGCGATCGTTGTTGCGTTACATTTGTGGAAGCGCAATATGTTCTTGTCCATCGCTGCCGGCACCATGTTATATATGTTCTTGGTACAACAGGTATTTGTATAAAAAGACGCTAAAAAATGACCGCACTTTTTCTTCAGAATTTTTCTATACTGGCAAAAGAAAAGACATGCAGACTTTATGCTATAATTCTCCGCAAATTTTTACCGCACTTTAGGAGCAATATGTCGCTTCAATTCAATATGATTGCGTTACTTTTAGTGGTGTTAATTTTGCTTGGCATCCTTAGCCACAATAGCGCCATCACGATCTCTGCCGCCGTGTTACTGATCATGCAGCAAACATTTCTCGCTCAATACATTCCCTATTTGGAAAAATACGGCTTGAGCATTGGTATCGTGATTTTAACCATTGGCGTTTTGAGTCCGCTGGTTTCGGCAAAAATCTTCAGCTTCCCGGCATTGTCGGCGTTTGTCAGTTGGAAAATGTTTCGTCGCCATTGCTAGGGTGTATCGGTCGCGTGGCTTGCAGGGCAGAGCGTTCCCTGCTGATGGGGAACAACCTGTACTGGTGACAGGCTTTGGTGATCGGCACCATCATCGGTGTTTTCTGGGCGGTATCCCTGTCGAGCCCACTTATCGCCGCCGGTATTTTCGGCATTACTCATAGGAAAAATTTTTAAATGAAAAACAAATGGTTATTTATCGCCGCCTTGAGCGGTATGTGTAACGATTGGCGCTTTCGCGGCACATGGATTCTTAAGCCAGGTTTTAGAGCCCTAAGCGTTAGCGTGGATTGAAACCGGTGTGAAATATCAAATGTTCACGCCTTGCCATCATGGGTATCGGCGTTGCGCAGTTGTGTCGTGAATCATTGGTTGCCT